>Ga0207707_10001256_pt1 | contig 23772 bp, 23 predicted proteins | sample KBSC83BmetaG_FD_184336 | JGI IMG/M metagenome (GOLD analysis project Ga0207707, IMG submission 184336) | Corn rhizosphere microbial communities from Kellogg Biological Station, Michigan, USA - KBS C8-3B metaG (SPAdes) (version 2) | ecosystem: Host-associated > Plants > Roots > Rhizosphere ... | reverse complement strand
ACGTGGGGCACTCGCTCTACATCCCCGAGATGCGACTCCAGCAGGACTTCGTTCCGGGACTCGTGATCCCCGTGCACTTCACCGCCACCGGGATCACGAAGACGGAAATGGTCTGCACGCAGCTGTGCGGGCTGGGCCACTACAACATGCGCGCCTACGTCGAGGTGTTGTCGAAGGACGACTTCGCGAAGTGGCTCGTGGAGCAGGCCGGCCAATGACGAGGATCTCGCACGCCACCTCATACCCCGGGACATCGTGTCGGCGTCGATAACCGAGCACGCGCCAGCCCAGGCGCACCACCACGCCGCGCCCCAGGGCTGGATACGCAAGTACGTCTTCAGCCTCGATCACAAGGTGATCGGCAAGCAGTATCTCGGGCTGGGGCTCATCGCGGTGTGCACCGGGATGGCGCTGTCGTGGGTGATGCGCTACCACCTCGCGTGGCCCGACAAGGCGGTGCCGCTGCTCGGCCTCATCGCGCCACGATTCGCGGCGGGCGGCATCATCACGCCCGAGTTCTACCTGCAGGTGATGACGATGCACGGCACGATCATGGTCTTCTTCGTGCTCACCACGGCGCCCTTCGCCGGATTCGGGAACTTCATCCTCCCGATTCAGGTGGGCGCGGAGGACATGGCCTTTCCGCGCTTCAACATGATGTCGTTCTGGGTCACCTTCGTCGCGTTCGGGGTGCTCATCGCGGCGTTCTTCGTGCCGGACGGCCCAGCGCTCTCGGGATGGACGGCGTACGCGCCGCTCAGCGCCGTGGGCAAGGCGTCGGGGCCGGGGGAGGGAACCGGGCAGACGCTCTGGGCGCTCTCGATCGCGATCTTCTGCGTCGGGCAGCTGCTCGGATCGCTCAACTTCATCGCGACCACGCTCGATCTCCGCACCAAGGGGATGACGCTGATGCGCATGCCCTACGCGACGTGGGCATGGTTCATCACCGCGATCATCGCGCTCATCGCGTTCTCGGTGCTGCTGCCGGCGTGCGTGCTGCTCATCCTCGACCGCGTCGCCGGCACGAGCTTCTTCATTCCAGCCGGCCTCGTGGTGAGCGACGCGCTGCAGCCGCACTCGGGCGGGTCGCCGCTGCTCTGGCAGCATCTGTTCTGGTTCTTCGGACATCCCGAGGTCTACATCGCGATCGTGCCGAGCTTCGGCATCGTCTCGACGATTCTGCCGGTGGTGTGCCGCAAGCCGCACCTGGGCCCTCGCGTGCTGATCGCGTGCATGCTCGCGATCGCGGGGCTGAGCTACATGGTGTGGGGCCACCACATGTTCCTGAGCGGGATGAGCCCGACATCGGCGACGCTCTTCTCCGTGCCGACGCTCATCATCACGATCCCGTCGGCCATCGTCACGCTGCTCTGGCTCGGCACCGTGTACGGGGCGAAGCTGCGGCTCACCACGGCCGCGCTCTTCTGCCTCGCGTTCATCTCGGTGTTCGTCACCGGAGGGCTCAGCGGATTCTTTCTCTCGCAGCCCTCCATCGACACGTACCTGCACGGCACGTACTTCGTGGTGGGGCACTTCCACTTCGTGATGGGCGTGGCGGCGATGTTCGGCATCTTCGCCGGCACGTACTACTGGTTCCCGAAGATATTCGGCCGGATGATGAACGAGACGCTCGGGAAGTGGCACTTTGCGCTGACCTTTCTCGGCGTGTATGCCACCTTCATGCCGATGCACTGGCTCGGTCTCACCGGGAACGTGCGCCGCTATTCGTCGTTTCCCAGCGACTACATGCACGGCTCGCTGCCGCTGCATCGATTCATCACGTTCTCCGCGCTGTTCCTGGGCGGCGCACAGCTGATCTTTCTGGTGAACCTGATCTGGAGCAGGTTCCGTGGGCCGATCGCTCCAGCGAATCCGTGGGAGGCGACGACGCTGGAATGGATCACGACGTCGCCGCCGCCGTTCGACAACTTCGGCGGCGTGCATCCGGTAGTGTATCACGGGCCGAACGAGCTCGGCGTGGCGGGGCCGCGCGGCGACTACGTGATGCAGACGGATCCACCCGCTGCCGCGGCGGCGGTGTAGCGATGCAGGAGAGCATGTCCCCACCATCGACGGCGCGCACGGGCGTGTGGGTAGGGATCGCGGCGATCACGATGTCGTTCGCCGCGTACTCGAGCGCGATGGTGATCCGGCAGGGACCCGTGCCGGCGTGGCAGCATTTCCGGCTGCCGAACGTTCTGTATCTCAATACGCTCCTGCTCGTGATCAGCAGCGCGACGCTCGAGCTCGCGCGGCGCCGCATCGGCGGGCCGTTCGACCGGCTGGGCCGCGTGGATCTCGCGCGGGGCGACGCCATGCAACGGCGGATGCGATGGCTGTACGTCACGCTCGGGCTCGGGATCGTTTTTCTCGCGGGCCAGTATCTCGCGTGGACGCAGCTGGCGTCGCAGGGAGTGTTTCTCGCGACGAGCCCGAGCAGCTCGTTCTTCTTCGTCCTGACGGCTGTGCACGCGCTGCACCTGATCGGGGGACTGGGTGCACTGACGTACGCGTTGCGCAGCCTTCGGGGGGACGATGGGCCGCGGCCGGTGAACGTGCTCGGCGCGGCGGCGCTCTACTGGCACTTCATGGCCGTGCTCTGGGTCTATCTCTTCGTGATTCTCGCACTCTGGGTGTGACGTGAGCGACTCGGTCATGACCGCGGGCGACGTGCATGGCGCCGCCATGGAGCCATCGCCGTTTCTGATTCAGAGCAAGAAGCTGACGGTGTGGCTGTTCATCGTGGCGGACGCCGCGACGTTCGGGGCGATTCTGTTCGGCTACGGTTATCTGCGATTCGGCAGCCCGAACTGGACCAGGCCGTTCGCCTTTTCGCCGTCGATCATCAACGCGTTCGTGATGACAGTGATTCTGCTGACGAGCAGCCTCACGATGCTCGGTGGCGTCGCTGCCGCGCGCGAGGGACGGCGCGCGGACGCCATGAAGTGGCTCGGCGCCACGGTGCTGCTCGGCATCCTCTTCGCGACGCTGCACCTTCGCGAATGGTCGACGATGCTGCACGAGGGGTGGAGCCTCTCGGCAAATCCGATGGGCGGGTCGGTGCTCGTGGGCGCGACGTTCTTCTCGATCACCGGGCTCCACCTGCTGCACGTGATCTGTGGCGTGATCGCGATCGTGGTGATCGCGATCGGATTCGGCACCGGGAAGCTCACCGCCGGGCACGTGGAGACGACGGGGCTCTACTGGCACTTCGTGGATCTCGTCTGGATGTTCGTCTTTCCGCTCGTGTATCTCCTCAACCTGCGCTAGCGAGACGGTGGAATGACGACAGCGGAATCGAGCGCGGGTCCGACGTTCAGGATGTACGTCGCGGTGTGGCTGGGGATGATCGCGATCGCGGCCGTCGAGGCGTGGCTCGCCTACATGCACGTGTCGCCGCACATGCTGCTCGCGGCGCTGCTCGTGCTCGCGGTGGTGGAGGCCGGGGTGGCGCTCAGATACTTCATGCATCTCAAGTACGAGGTGCCGCTCCTCTTCTGGACGCTGATCCCCGCCCTCGTGTTCGCCTTCGTGATGATGAACCAGTTCTGGGCCGACTCGGCGCGCATGAACAGCTTGCGCTTTCCGGTACCGTAGGAGCACCGATGCAGCCAATGGCGCACATGGTGGGCCCGATGATGGCGGCGATGGTGGTGCTGGGCGCGCCCGCCTGCGTCGTGTTCGTGGTGCTGATGGTGTTGACCTGGCGCAAGCGGAAGAGCGACGGCGCGCGCTAGCCGTCTCCCGTTAGCCGATTTTTCCAGTGAGCAGGAGCGCCGAAAACACGATCGACCCAATGAGCGTGGCGCCGAGGACGATGAGCGCGAGTATGTGGAGCACGAGCGCGCCGCCGTAGCGCCGGGCGAACACGACCGACGTGGCGGAGTAATCGGCCGACGGATCGAGGCCGTCGATGCGGAGCGAGTAAGCGCCGGCCGACGGGATGGTGAGCGCGTACAGCTCGAGCCGGGAGCGCGAGAACGAGCTCGACTCCGTGCGAATGATGATCGGCCGCAGCGGGATGGGCATCGAATCGCCCTCGCGCCGCACGGTGAACGACAGCCCGGTGGGCCTTCGCGTCAGAAACGGCACCTCGAGATCGAGCGCCAGCTCTCCGGGGTGCTCGATGGCGACGCGTTGCTCGGCGCGCACCGGGAGGGATGCGACGACGGACTCCCGAACGGTGCGAACGAGGCTCGCGATCGTCTTCCAGAGCAGGAGGGCGGCAGCGAGTGCCGCGGGCGCGGTGAGAAGCAGCCACGAGCGGCTCGCATCCATGGCTACATCATAGTAGCGACTTGAGGAACATCAAGCGGAGCCTTACTTTACGCACTCTTCGGCCAGGTAGCTCAGTTGGTAGAGCAGCGGACTGAAAATCCGCGTGTCGGGGGTTCAATTCCCTCCCTGGCCACTGTGTGGGGCGACAATTCTGAACACTGAGCCACCGGACCAAAGGCATGTCGCGGAACCGTCTCGCGATTCGCCCGCCGCTTCGGTGGCTCTTTCGTTTCCGCGCGTCCGGGCTCCATCAGACAGTCGTCGAGCCGTGCGCGAGCTGACGGCTGATCGACAACCCGAGCCCCGTGCCTCCGGCAGACCGGGTGAGCCCCTGATCGCCCTGCACGAAGGGCTCGAAGATGTCCTCGAGGAGATCCTGCCTGATCCCGCGACCGGTGTCGCGAACCTCGATGCGCAGGTGCTCGTCATCGACGCTGCAATGCACCTCGATCCGGCCGCGATCGGTGAACTTGACGGCGTTCGAGAGAAGATTGAGCAGGATCTGTTCGAGTTTGTCGCGGTCGACGGCGACGACGGCGTTTGGGCAGCTCTCGAGTGAATAGGCAAGGTTCTTCGAATCGAGCCGTGGTGCGACGAACGCTTCGAGTGTTTCGAGAAACCGATCGATCGCGACGTCCTCATACCGGTATTCGAGCTTCCCTGCTTCGAGCCGCGCAAAATTGAGTACGTCCTCGATGAGTCGATGGAGTACATCCTGTCCACGCCGCTGCGAGAAAGATCCTGCTGCAGGTCGCGACCACCTTGTTCTCGGTCGGCCTCGGAAAGCATTGGATGCGCGGCGCACCGAACGCAGTGAGTTGCCATGACCCTGCCGCAAGACGCGCGAACGTCGTCTGCGACCGCTTCGCGGTGATGTGGGGTTCACTACGCGATGCAGTGTTGCATCGTAGGAAGCGATACAGTAAACGCGTCGTGCCCTGTCATTTCGGGCGCGGATGATTCGCTGCCGCATCTGGCGGTTTCGCCACATTGACAGGAGGCGGCGTGGAGTCAATAGTCGTCGAGTCAGCCTTTGTCCTCAGGAGCCGTGGTACGTCATCCACGCTTCGCGTTACCCGAGGGAGCGAACCGACTCCGCCATCGCCGAGTTCTCGTGCTACGCGGAGCGCGGCGCTGGCGCGCACGATGATCGGCGCACGAGTGCAGCGCGTCGGAGCGCGCATGTCGTCTGTTTCCGAGGCCGGCGCGCCATGACTGACGGCAACGAGCTGTTGGCTGGCAATGGCACGGTCGACTCGGCGTTCTTCAGCCAGGTGTTCGAAGCGCATCGCGTCGCGCTGCGGCGATACGCGGAGCGGTTCGTGCGGTCGCGAGACACTGCGGAAGACCTGGTGCAGGACGTCTTCTCGCGTCTCTGGGTCCGCTGGAAGGACATCCAAGTCGTCTCGAATGTGCGCGCGTATCTATACACAGCCACGCGCACGCAAGCGCTCAACCACCTGGAGCGCCGACGCATCGAGCAGCGCGCACTGCTTCGCTATGCTGGACCGGTGTCGACTGACCTCGGGCCGGCTCTTCCGCCCGACGGTGAAGCGCGAGTCCGGGCCGACGATGTCACGCGCGCGGTCGAGCGCGTGCTGCGTCTCATGCCACCGCGGCAGCGCGAAGTCGCCAGCCTTCGCCTGCGGGATCAGCTCACGACGCCGGAAATCGCGGCGAGGCTCGGCATCTCTCCTCGGACCGTGGAGGTGCACATCGCGCGGGCGACACGACTGCTTCGCGAGCGCTTGCCCGCGTTGCTCGGTCAGCGCAGGCCCACCGTCTAGGGGCTCGTCGTGGCGCCGCGCAGAGTCGCGGCGAAAGGAGCGAGTGCGATGCGTGTACGTAGTCCCAAGGGGTTCGCTTGTTCTACGAGGTATGACGAACCGCCATGGTTTGACGGCCGTTCCCATCCAACTCCTGAGTGTCATGCTCGACATCGACTGGGAATTGATGTTCCGCTATTGCGGCAGCGAGTGTACGCCCGAGGAGCGCGAGCGATTCGAGCAGTGGCTCGCGTCGAACGCGCGGCATCGTGAGTTTTTCGACGCCGTAGTGCTCGGCGCTGGGCGCGCGCTGGATGCGCCACCTCCCGGGCCGCCGGCGTCACCGGCGCTTCGGGTACCGTTCCACGCGAGGTCGCGACGGGGCTCCGTGGCGCGGAGGAGGCGTTGGCGCGCGGGGCTCGGAGTAGCGGTGATCGCTGCCGCAATCGGGTTGGCGACGCGCACCGGCTTCTTCGATCGGGCACCGTTCGGTCGCCGCGGCGCGGTGGCCGAGCGTACGATCACGACCCATCCAGGCGAGCGAGCGCAGATCAATATGGCTGACGGCTCGCGCATCATGCTGGCGCCGGAGAGCACGATTCGCTATCCGGTCGACCTGTCGGGCTCCCGACGCGAGGTGACGCTCAGCGGCGAGGCAATGTTCGCCGTCGCGCACGACGCCGCGCGACCGTTCGTCGTACGCGCCAATGGTGCGATGGTGCAAGACGTCGGCACGACATTCGACGTGCGCTCGTACTCCGGCGAAGCGCGCGTCCGCGTCGTCGTCGTAGAGGGAAGTGTCGACCTGGGCGGCGTTGAGCCAGCGGGCCCGACACAGCGTCTCCGGCGGGGTGAGCTCGGACGACGCGATACGCACGGCGTGATCGATGTCCGGGTGGTCGACCCCTCACGTTATGTCGCCTGGACCGATGGGCGCTTGCTGTTTGACGAAACGCCGATGCGCGAGGTCGCAGTGCAACTCGGCCGGTGGTATGGCAAGCCGGTCGTGATCGCCGACTCGGCGCTTTCCTCGCGCGATTTCACCGGCTCGTTCGATGACGAGGCGCTGCCCAGTGTGCTCGCCGTGATCGCTGCCGCCGTGCATGCGCGGGTCGAATGGCGCGCCGATACTGCCCGGTTGTCTTCACTTCCCGAATCCAGATGATCTCGCGCCGTGCGCGAACACGCGCGGCTCACCGTGGAGGAGACAGAATGCACCTTGCCGGAGTGAGAAGGGGAGCGGTGATGTCGGTGGCGCTGCTATTGGTTGTCGGCGGCACCGCGCGCGCGCAGAGCACACGACATTGGAAAGCGGTTGGTGGGAGCGGGTCTGTCGAGCGGGAGAGTGATCCGGCGACGTCTGCGCTCACGGAGTCACGGGTGCCGGCTTCGAGGCTCGTGACCCTGGACGTGAAAGCGACGCACCTTCGCCACGTGTTGAGCGAGATCGCGCGACAGAGCGGAGTTCATCTCTATTACAGCAGATACGTCGTGCCCCTCGATCGCCTGGTGTCACTCAGTGTGCAAGGGGCGACTGCCACCGAGGCGCTCGAGAAGGCGTTGGACGGGACGGGAGTCGGGATCCACGTGTGGTCGTCCGGCCAGATAATCCTCGAGCGCACGGAGGCGCTCTCTCACCCGAGCCGCGTCCGGCTCGGGGGGCTGCAGGGGCACGTCGTGGACGCCAAGACCGGGGTCGTCATCGCCGACGCCCAGGTCATGATCGCCGGTACATCGCTTGGTGCCGCGACAGACAACGACGGGGCATACCGAATCGCGTCGGTGCCGCCGGGCGAGCACGACGCCACGGCGCGCCGCGTCGGCTACGCTCCGCAGTCGCAGCACGTGACCATTGTCGCTGATCAGGATGTGACACTGGACTTCGCGCTTCAGGAGTCGGTCAACGTGTTCGACCAGGTGATCGTCACCGGCACGGTGGCGCCGACGGAGGTGCGCGCTGTGCCCACACCGATCACCGTCGTGACGGCCAAGGACATCGCGCGGCTCGGAATCACCGACATCACGCAGATTTTTCGTGGCTCGGTGCCGGGCGCGGTCGCGGTCGACGCGGGGAGTCACGATGGATACCCCGGTCTGTCGTTTCGCGGTGGGCTCGACTTCAATCAAGGCTATTCCGATGCACCAGCCAAGGTGTACGTGGACGGCGTGGAGATGGCGTACACCAACGCGCTGTCGCAGATCGATCCCAACACCATCGATCACGTCGAGATCACGCGAGGTCCGCAGGCCTCCACGCTCTATGGCGCAGGGGCGATGGCCGGAGTCATTCAGGTCTTCACGAAGAAAGGCTCGGGCGGCCTCGCGCATCCGGAGTTTGTCGCGCAGGTAGCTGCGGGCGGACTCCAGAGCCAGTGGAGCAGCACCACGCCGCATCAGGACCACTCGCTGGGAATCACCGGTGGCGATAGCGTGCTCTCATATGCGACGCACATCTCGTACGCCAGCACTGGCGCGTGGGTACCCGAGTACAAGTCGCAGCGCGCCGTGTATTCAGGGAGCGTAAGCTCGACCGTCGGGGCACTGCACGTGGAGCTGAGCGGACAGTACTCACATCGCGTCTACGACCTCGCGCCACTCGACCCGCCCTTCGTGAACCAGATTCGCGACGGAAACTGGCACACGGGGGCTGACGCCTTCTTCGCGACACCTTTCTACCCGAACGAGACACGCACCGATGGCACCTACGGACTGAATCTCACGTACCAACCGACGTCGTGGTGGACGAACCGCTTGGTGCTGGGCTACGATGGCTACGACAATCCGCGCGATCAGACGCAGCCTCGTCTTACCTCGCCGAGTGACACGATGCGTTCGTACAGCGAATTCCAGCGCTCGCGCGCCTCGGTCGGCTATAACAGCAGCATCGAAAAGAAGCTCGGATCGGCACTTGCATCGACGCTGACCTTCGGCATCGATCACTGGCAGACGCACGAGAACGCGCAGTCCGCGAGCGAGCACGCCGACGGGACCTTCGCGCCGGGCGCTACCATCACCAGAGACGTCTATGCAAACACCGGTCTCTTCGCGCAGGAGCAACTCGGAATTGCGAATGCCCTGTTCATCACGGCCGGCGTGCGCGGTGATCGCAACGACAACTTCGGCGCAGGCTACGGGACTGCCGTGGCGCCCCGCGTGGGCGTCTCCTATGCTGGTGGCTCTCCGAGTCGAATTTCGTACAAGGTGCGCGCGTCGTACGGGCGAGCTATTCAGTCGCCGCTGCCTCTCCAGAAGAGCGCCAACACCTTGAATCTTCCATTCAGTGCACAGCTTGCGAATCCGGATCTCGGACCCGAGAGGCAGAGTGGGTACGACGTCGGCTTGGAGCTTTACTTCGGGAAGAGAGCGTCGGTTCAGGCCACGTATTACGACCAGCGCGTCGATGATCTCATCACTGCTGTCACCGTGAGCGCCCCAGAAGACACGCTCACGCTCTATCGCAACGCGAACGTCGGCCGGATCAAGAACACCGGTTGGGAATTTCAGGGGGCGACCTCGTTCGGCCGGCTCTCCCTCACCGGCACGTACTCGATTTTCAACAGCATCGTGCAGAAGCTCGATCCCGGTTTGCTCGGCGACAACTCGGGTCAATATCACGTTGGCGATCGTCTGCTGGTCATCCCACGCTCATCGGGAGGACTCACGGCAGCACTCGCCGCTGGCCGCACCCAGCTGAGCGCGGGGCTGACGTACATCGGGTCGTTTCGGAACTACGATGAGATCGCGTATTTCACTTCTGTCTTCGGTGGCGGATCATCGAGTGAGCCGGCGCGGACATTCATCATTGACTATCCATCGAACGTGAAGATGAACGCGCAGGTGGGGCGCGACATCACACGATATGTGAACGTCTTCCTTCGGGTGGACAACCTCACCAACTCGTATCGGTCCGAGGTCAGCAACATCAGCGCCGTGTACGGTCGTCTCACGGTGCTCGGGGTAAAAGCGCGGTGGTAACCGAGGCACGTGCGCGCCTCCGCTGCATGCTCATGGCGTTTCTCCTGGGAGGGCTATTCGCAAGTAGAGGATCGGCACAATCCAGTGCGAGCAAGACCTTCACGGTCGACGCCCTGCTGCGGCTCGAGGGGCTTGGGGCCGTCTCGCCGTCTCCCGATGGGAGAGAGGTGGCCATTGTCGTCCAGCGCGCGCAGGGAGCGCACGAGCGATATCCCATGCCGTGGTTACAGGACGATGCCCGCGGAGACATCTGGATCGCGCGCACCGACGGTGGGTCGGCATTTCGCCTCACGGACGGATCGCAAGACGGAGCTGGGTACTGGGAGCCGGTATGGTCGCCGGATGGGACGCGGCTCGCGATGCTCTCGACCAAGGGCGGTGACGCCGTACGGGCGTACGTGTGGGCGGTCGGGGACAGTGCGCCGCGCGCAGCGAATCAACGAGCGGTAGACATCTGGGTTACTCACAACGACGAGGATGCTCCGTTCCACCCGCTCACGTGGAGCGATGACTCGACGCTCATCGTGCCGTTGCTTCCACCTGGCGCCGACGCACGCTTCGATCCCTTTGGAGAGATGGAGCAGCGGGCAACCCATGGGTGGGCGATCGTACGCTCGGGAGGTGCGGTCGCTACTGCGAATGTGCTCGAGAGCTACCCCGACTCCGTCCCCTCGTATCTGTCCACGGAGGACATCGTCGCGATCAACGTGCGTTCGGGAGCGAGTATGGTACTGGCCACCGTGCCTCGTGACCCGACGACGTCGGGGCAGCGTGGCGTTTCCCTGTCACCCACGGGACACAGCGTCGCCGTGATCACCTCCCAACTCGAGTCGCCCGTTGCCGGCCAGGGCCTCACACGAACGATGGCTCGGTATCGCATCGGACTCGTCGATATCGCGCGGGACGCGGGCGTTCGCTGGATTGGCGAGTTCAGCGGAGAAGATGATTCGGGATGGTCCCACCCGCCTCTGGTCCGGTGGTCGCCGAATGGACACGCGCTGACTATCGTGGGCCGGCGAGCCGGTGCCCCCGCTGCCTCAGCATGCACGTTCATTATTGATGTGGATGCGCGCGATGCTGTCGCGGCGCCCACCTTACCGAGCGCATCGGATCTGAGATCCACACCATTGTCAGCGCAACGATCGTGGCAGTGTCTCGACGCGACATGGAGCGCGGACAATACGCCGATCATTCACGCGCGAGACGCCGAGGGTCGCGAGGGGTGGTGGATCGCAACTGCCGGAACGCCGTCGCGGAACATAACGGCGAGCCTTGCGGCCGTACCGCAGGCGCTCGTCGCTGCATCCCGGGGCTCCGTGGCGTACGCCATTGGGGAGCATGAAATCTGGTCGGTCGACCTCCGCAGCGGGCGCACGACGGCCCTCTTGCCACACCGACTTAGCAACACTCCAGTGCGCATCGTCTTGGCGCCGTCGAGCGGATCTCTCGACGCTCGGGATATCGTCGTCGCGTATCGGACCGGAACGGGCGACATTTTGCACGCCGCGAGGCTCGTGGGGGATTCGCTGCAACTCGAGCCGGTTGGCGCTCTGCGTACGGGATGGAGCGTTGACGGATACATCTCTGGATCACGAGCGGCGATCGTCAAGCAACGCAATCGCGCAATTGCGATCGTGAGTCCATCTGGCGAGCACGAACTCCTGAGTGTGAACGCGTGGGTGTCGCAGTTGGCGCAGCCCAGGAAGCTGCTGATTCGCTACCGGAGTGAGAGCGGCGACTCGCTCGATGCAGTCGCAGTGCTTCCGACGCCTTACTCTCCCGGACGTCGGTATCCTATGGTGACGTGGGTGTATGCCGGGCAGATGTATTCGGACACCGCTGGCCCTGCCAACCCGCTCAGCGTAGGCTCGCTCAATCTCGCGCTGCTCGCGGCGCGCGGCTACGTCGTGCTTTTTCCCTCGATGCCCCTCACGCCAGGACAATCGAAGGAATTTGTGGGGCCTCAGCTGATGAACGGAAGACTGCCATCTGGCGGAAGCGACGTATTGCTACAGCTCACAGATGGCGTGCTGCCAGCCGTCGATCGTCTCGTGGCGCTCGGGATTGCGGATCCCGACCGCCTGGGCGTCATGGGACAGAGCTTTGGAGGGTTTTCGACGCTCGGTCTGGTGACGCAGACGAAGCGCTTTCGAACGGCGATCGCGCTGGCGGTCCATAGTGACTACCTGAGTAAGTATGGCACGCTGCGTCCGTGGGACCGCTACCGCGACGACGCACAGATTAACCTCGCCGAGCCGAAGATGATGGAAGCCGGGCAGGATCGTCTCGGCGCATCGCCTTGGTCGAATCTTTGGCGCTACCTCGTGAACAGCCCCGTGCTCTACGCCGACCGTGTCGAAACTCCAGTCATGATCATTCAGGGCGACCTGGATCCGCAGGGTCCCGAGCAGGCCGAGGAGTTCTTCACGGCTCTCTACCGCTTAGGCAAGCGCGCTCAGCTCGTACGCTACGTCGGCGAGGCGCACGTCATCCAATCGCCCGGCAACGTACGCGACATGTGGACACGAATTGAGGAATGGCTGTCGCAAACGATGCCGGCGACCACGGCGGAAGGACTGCGTACTTCACGAGAGGCTGGGCAAGCGCCGTGAGCGAAGCTCCTCGACGAATCGGGAATTGTTCTGCCCACGACCAACGCGGTGCGCCAGAGCAGCCGTCGGCGAGAATGGAGGACGACTGCTCTCGCGCACAGCGACGATGCGCGTCAGGCCGGTGGGGTTCAGCGCATCAACTTGTCAGACGCCGAATCCTACGCTGCCCATCGCAGACAGCGGAGTGTGATCGGGTTCGACGCCATTGATGAGACGGGCGCGCGTGTGCTGCGCCACATCGCCATTGCAGCGAATCGTCGGAGCCTCATAGGGCTGCTTGGTCGTGTTCATAGCTGCCTCCATTGAGAAATACTTTCTGTTAAGCGAACGTCCTGCTCTCGTGAACTTGCCGTTCTGAGTCGACCCACCGACCAGACCGCACCTGCAACCAGCATTCGATGGCGAGAGTGCGCACGATGGCTCCGCGCTGATAGTCCGCACCATGCGCCCCCTCTTCGATCGCCCGCGTGAGCACTGCACGATCTACGAGTCCCATCTTCACGAGGATGGAATCGTCAAGCAGCGTGCGCATTCGACCGGCTTCGCGCGAGAGGGCCCGAGCAAGGGAGCCATCGATGGAACCCTTCCCCGGGCGCGCGCGCACCACTTCGGGGAGCATGTCTCGCATTGCCTCGCGAAGGATCCACTTGCGCATCATCGGCTGTGCGCACAGCTGAGCTGGAAGCCCGAGCGCGAGCTCGACGAGAGGACGATATAGAAAAGGATGCCGCTCCTCGATGATGTCCTGAGTGACCGCGTGCAACGCGAGAACGTCCGGCATTGCATCGAGCGCGCGCAAGACGTCAGTGATGTATTTGTCACCAGCCCTCCCGCGGTACGCCTGCTGCGTTACCGTACGCTCCGTTAGTGCGAACTCGCGGACGGTTCGTTGTGGTACCCACGATGGCACACTCACCGCTGGCAGGAGCCGACGCAGTACGACGGGCGGGCAGAGCGGCATCGCGATGTTGTGCATCGCGAACTTCCAGAAGGACACGTGTCCTGCAACCGCCCAGCGCATGCTCTCTTCCAGCGCGGCGCGCCACCGGCCTTCGACGACCCAGTCCGCGAGGAACACTGCGCTGCCACCGAGGTAGTGATCGGCGCCATATCCCGACAGCAGCACCTCGCCTTTCGCAGCACGAACCACTTCCGCCATCCGCCTGTCGCGGGCGTACATGAGGTACGCGGGCGTAGGAATGTCCGTCCGCGGCGGCTCCGCTCCGTCGCATTGCCACCATCCGTATCCGCAGACCTGCTCGTTCCGAAGACCATACGCACTGATCACGGTGTCCGAATAGCAACGCTCGTCGCCGCCGGTACCGTGTGGATCGACGAGTGTGACAGTGCCGCCGAGGCCACTCGGGGCGCGGCCACTGTTGGCGAGCGACTGCGCCATCGATACGACTGAGGACGAATCGAGACCGCCGGAAAGCTGGGCCCACGTTCGTCCGTTCGTTGACAACCGAGTACGAACGGCAGCCACGAAGTGCTCGCGAAATTCCTCGACGAGCGCCGGCCAGGGGCGCGTATCCGGGGTCGTGAACGCAGCCGCTGACCAGTAGCGCTGCGTCACCACTCTCCGCGCGAGTGTCCGCACGACGTGCGCCGGCGGTACCGCGCACACGCCGTTATAAGGCGTCCGACTGCCCGAGTCCACGCGAGCAACGAACTCCGCCAGGAATTGCCGATCGTAATCGTGCTCGCTGGCGAGAAGATCGGCCCGGGATGCGAAGGCGACGATGTCGGGGAAGGTTCTGTAGTACAGCGTGTCGACACCGAACGCATCGCGCAGGCCCACGATGGAGTGAGACCGCTCATCGTAGAGCACGCAGGCGAAATCGCCGATGAACGTAGCAGCCGTCTCTGGCTCGCCCGACCACTCCTCGAGAATTCGTAGCAAGTCCGTCGCGACTCTGCTCGAGCCACCCCGTGCGTGGTCCACGCCCGACGGAACGTCGAGGCGTGCCGTCCCGATCACTATCCGTTCCCGGTGGCGCACCCACGTTGGCCGCCGTCCTGCCGCGTCCCCGCCCGCAAATCCCCAGAACCCGGCGCCCTCCACGAAGTCGAGCGCCAGCGTACGGCAGCAGCGCGCGGAGGAAAATCTGATGCGCCACGCGTCGGACACCGGCGCTCCGTCCAACTGAACGACACCACAGAAAACGTTCACGATCGGAGCTCCGGCATCACGACGAAGTGCGACACGTGCTCCGCCGAATCGTTCACCGGCTCCCCGCAGTACATCACCCACGCATGCGCCGCAAAGGGCGTCGCCTGCACGCCAATTTGTATCTCGACCGCCGCGCCTGCCCGCCGCAGACGATCGTACAACACGAGCGAGCGTTCGAGGCAGAGCGCACGACCCGGATAGAGCGCGGCCGCGAACGCCACGACACGGTCGGCCGTCGCGACGATGTTGGGTGAGAGATCAGTGTTGACCTCTATCCGCTCGCGCCGACCGCGGATACGCCGCAGCGTCCGCGCGAATCCAAACCACGTGAGCGACTGCCTGACCAGGGCGATCGACATCATGCATGCGGCCACCGACCACCAACGAACCCTCGGCTCGGCCGCATCTCTCGGCCGCCACGCTGACGTGGCGTGCCAACGCGGCACCTCACGCGATATCGTCGCGGCACGATCCAGGACGGACACGGAGCCGCTCGGGGTGAGTGACGTCTGAGCAGGCGGCACGATCATCGACTCCGGCGCCAGTTCGACATCGAGGATTCCTGCACCGACGCCGGGTTCTCCGCAACGAGCAGCCCAACCTCCAGCATGTTGTCGATCATCCGCACGACATCACCCCGAAGCGTCGCTCCGCGCACGACTGGCGGGACATCGTATGCCGTACACAGATACAGGATGAGATCCTCCGACGACTTCGGCGTCGCGAGCAGCTCCCACATGCGACCTGCGACATGGTTGAGCGTGAAGTACCGGCCGGTCGTCGCATCGAGCAGCACCAGTTCGTCGCCGCACCAGGCAGTGGAGATGTGTGCGGCCTGGCGGAGTCGGTGCTGCTCGCTCACCCGCGATGCGGGAACTCCCCGATCCTCGATCGATGTCATGAATCTCTGCCAAGTCGATGCGGAATGAATCGCCGCGGTCTCACTCGCTCGCATCACATTCGCGTGATGAACGCACGAGCATCAGGCATCGTAGAAGCACATGCGGGACGCCACAATCTTCCGCTGGCGACGCAATTGTCCGCTGGCGACGCAATTGTCCGTGGGCGACGAAATTGTGGGAAGACGACAAGGCGTGATTCACCAAGCCGCCAGGTCGTGACTAGCGGTCTCGCTCGGTGCCCGGCTCGGTGATCCGTCGGATGACGTCACTCAACACCATGCGGAAGTCGATCCCTTCGCGCACGTCGCGAGGCGTCGCTCCACCATATCGCTGCGTGAGGCGCGTGATCGCGCTGGCGAAGGATACGCCTCGGGCACGCTGTACCTTGTGCACCGACCAGCCGTATTGCGTCATTAGCCAGAGCACGTCCAGCGCCCGACACGACTGGAGCAGGACGTGCACCGGCGCCCAGCGAGCGCGCGCGAGGCGGCGCTCGATCGTGCGTGGCGTGACGCCGCTCCATCGTGCCAACTGATCGAGGCCGCGGTGCGATGTCGCCTTCAGCGCAGCGATGATGACGAACGGGCCGAGTGACGGAGGCGCGACGCGCAGGAGGCGTTGTACGAGCATCGGCGCGATGACCGGCGGAAGACTCGCAGCGAGCATCTGCTCGACCATCGGAGCCAGCGGCTCGAACGGCCGCACCACGCAGTCCGTGCGCAGTCCCGGTACGAGCGCTGCGCGGAGGAGACCAGCTGTGGATCGTGTGACCTGGTCGTAGATCAGCACGGGCACCTGCGGGGCGCGAACGTTGAGCGCCGGAATGGCGTGCGCGATAGGATCGCCGTGATCATCGCGAAGCGCCGTGAGCAGCAGATCGATCCGCCCCGTCGCTGCGGCGTCAACAGCGGCCGTCAAGGACGAGCAGAACTCGATGTCGCCAAGCCGCGCGAGTTGGCGTGTGATGTCGTCCCGGATGCTGCCCTCGCCGACGAGTGCTCCGATCACCGGCACGATTGCGCTCCCTGCGTCAACTGAGGCTCGCGCGGCGGCCGCCATGTTTCGCGGTGGCGCCGTTCTCCAGTGGCGCGCTCCGATACGCATCCAGAGACTCGGCCCAACGAGTCAGAGAGAGTAGTGTACGGCGGCGATTCGGAACAGAGGAAGAGCGCCGATCTCGGAATGGTGCGCGCGACGGCGGGTCGTGCGCCGCACTCGGCGCACGCGAGCGCATTAGCGCCAGCTAATGATTCCTGCCTCGGCCCAGCGTGACAGCACATCCGCGACGTCGTGCGCCAGCACGTCTGCGCGCACGTCGTAGCGACTCCAGAGATGGTCCACGAGCGCGGGGAATGTGGGCTCCGTCTCCAGCGCATCCCAGATGCGTGCACCGAGCCGATTCAATGTGATGCGTCGCCCATGGGCGACATCGAGCATCACTGTCTCGCGCGTGCGCTCCACGACCACGATGCGCGGATCCCGCGCGATTCGGCTCTCGCCTCGCGGCATCATGAGCCAATGCTACTCATTGGTTGTCAGCAATTCCACGGCAGCTCGTCAGCGAGTCTGATGGGGGAAGCCGGTCGGTTACGATCTCGATGCGGCGAGCCGCTCGCCGTGTCGACCAGAGGCTCCGTCGCCCTGCTTCGCGTGAGCGAGCTAGAGCTTCGAGAGCACCCCGATCTCGTGCGCGAGCGGAAACCGTCTGCGTTCACCGTCCTGCTTCGGAGAAAGCAAAATTGCGCCACCCATTCCGTGCGGATCACAGAACGAACACGCCGTGTAGCCTGGATCAGCCATCCGGGATTCGAGGATCTCGAGGCCATCCGCGGCGCACACCCTCCCTCGCGCACAGGCGTCATGGCATAGCGCTCGCGCTGCAGCGGCCTCTAGCGGTGGTGCGGGGTCGACGCACGAACGCAGTGTCGAGCCTGGAGACGAGATTCAGGCGACTGACGACGTTCTGTCAGCTGCCGTAGTTCGGTGCGCGCGCCGGGAGTGTTCCCCTTCGCGTCAGGAGTCTCCCGCTTGGAATCGCGCATTGACAGGAGACGGCATGGAGTCAATAGTCGATTGTACAGCCCTTCGTCACAGGAGTCGTGGTACGCCCTCCACGCTTCGCGCCACCCGGTGGGTCGCAGTGCGTTCCCGATCGGCGGGGGTTTCCGCCTGGCGGCGCGCGCTCGCGGTGCGCACGGTAGTCGTGGTGAAAACGCGCCGAGCTTTCGAGCGGGCGGCAGGCCGGTCATGACAGAGCACACCCAAGTGGTTGCCAGACAGGACGTCGACGACTCCACGCTCTTCAGTCACGTATTCGAAGTGCACAGTGTCGCCTTGCAGCGGTATGCCGAGCGATTCGTGCGGTCGCGCGAGATGGCGGAAAATCTCGTGCAGGATGTCTTTTCACGCGTGTGGATGCGCTGGCGAGACATTCGTATCGCTTCCAACGTGCGCGCCTACCTGCACCAGGCGACTCGCACACACGCGCTCAATCATCTCGAACGCCGACGCGTCGAGCAGCGCGGACCGCTCCGCTACGTCGGCCCGGTGTCGGCCGACGTCGGCCCGATCCTTCCGCCCGAGGGCGAAGCGCGCGTCCGCGCCGACGATGTCACGCGCGCGGTCGAGCGCGTGCTGCGTCTCATGCCACCGCGACAGCGCGAAGTCGCGAGCCTCCGCTTGCGGGACCAGCTCACGACGCCGGAGATCGCCGCGAGGCTCCGCATTTCTCCACGGACTGTCGAAGTGCACATCGCTCGCGCGACACGAACGCTTCGCGAGCGCCTGCCCGCGCTGCTCGGTCACCGCAGACATTGAGCGCCACGTCAGACATTGGCGAGATCGCTCGAGCAGCACGACGCGCGGATCTCGCGCGATGCGACTCTCATCCCGAAGCGTCATCGCTGCCTCCCTCGGCAAATCGCAACATCGACATCACCTGGCCGGTCGAGCCGACGACGTGTGTGCTCTCGAGCAGCCGCGCACGCACGGGATATCGAGGCTCGAACCACGCTGCCACGTCGACCTCGGTCGGATGCACCGCTCCCACACCGCCGTCGAGAGATATCATGGCGAGAGTGCCGGCGCGAACGCGGGTGTCACGCCGGAGCCCGGGCAGTCGCATCGCCTCCGAGCGAAGTGCCCATTTCACGGTACCGCTGGCGCTCATCACGATGGCACACGGTCTCGTGGCCAGCTGGGTCATGCGCCACGCGGCCGCGGTCACCGAGACGTCGTAGTACGCATCGCTTGCCAGCTCGCGCGCGACCGCCACGCTGAAGTCGCGATCGGCTGCGTCGCGCGCGAACAGGCGCGTCGGCATCAGTAGCTCGGTGGCGAAGTCGTTGGCTTCCCATTCGAGATGCGCGGCATCCGACGCATCGGCGCGCATCGCCGCATCGCCGCATCGCGCGCCATTGTGCCGCAACGCGCGATGCGCTGGGATGCGAAAGTGTCCGATCTCATGCGCAAGCGAAAATCGCCTGCGTGCGCGATCTTGCCTCGGCGACAAAAAGATGGCGCCGCCGGTGCCGTTCGGATCACAGAGCAGGCATGCAGTATAGCCCGGATCCTCGATTCGCGACTCGATGATTTCCAGCGCTTCCGAGCGGCAGAGATCATCGACATCGCATCGGCGGCCGACGCACGGCATACGCTGTCGCCGGTACAGCTCCGCGGCGCGAAGCCCGTGCCGCGCGACGCGGCTGCAGTGGTCGCGTCGGATCAGCGAGTCACTTTCCACCCGCTGCCCTGCCATGCTTGTGACGCAGATAGGCGGCGTACTCGGCGAGCTCCTCGCGCGCCTCGGCGGGCAGGCTGCGATACTGACGGAAGTGGACTTCCTCCTCGGGCCTGAGCCCTTCGATACTTGCGCCGACCAAATACGCGACGGTGACGCCCATCGCTGCCGCAATCTGCCGGAGCATGTCGTAGGACGGATTGCGCTCTCCGGTCTCTATCTGAGAGATCGCCGATTGGGAGCTTCCGATCGCTCGCGCGAGAGCTGATTGAGAGAGGCCGGCATCCTCACGTATCTCGGCGATCCGTGCTCCAATCTCCATGTGCCACTCCTGACCGAACACCGAGCGTCTGGCGTACGTCACGAAACGTCTTGACAGCAATCACCAATCGTCCTAGCGTGCAAATTGCCGTTCGACGCGTACTTCAGACTATCGTCTTTCATCCAGCGCCACAATTGTGGACGGAGGAATGGCGACGATGTCCACATGTCGATCGAGGACCTTTTTCCCCGTCCCTTTCCGTGATCCAACATCTTTCCTCGTCGCTGAAGAGGCTTTCCTCACCCGGGACGCACGACGTGGCGCCGCCACGATCTGCTGCGATCGCTAGCGCTCGTCCGCGAATGTGGGGTGGGAACACGCTTCCCGTGTTGGCATCCGTGTGCCCACACACCCCCTTCGAGCGAGCGCGAGACGATCGACACGCCGGTTCGAACGCCGGTGCAATGATGATTGGGCGAGGTCCTGGCGGTGTCATCGAGGCGCAACTGACGTCAGCAATTTCGCTCGACGATCTGCTGGAATGGTTGACCGACCCGCGTCGCCAAGCTGAGGCTGCGCGTGACTGGTACCCACCGATCGACAGCTGGCCGCTGACCATCAACGAACGCGGCGCAGGTGAAGATAGCGAGGCCGCAGCCAAGCTCGGCCCCATCTTTCGAACGCACTACGCGGAGCTGTTCGCTCTCGTCTATCACTACGTTCGCTCGCGGGCCCTTGCGGAAGAGATCATCCAGGACGCGTTTCTCGCGGTCTGGAAACGCCGGCACTCGTGGGGGCCGGACATGGACGTCAAGGCCTACGTCTTCCGAACGGCGCACCATCGCGCGCTCAACCATCTTCGGCGGGCGCGTGTCGAGCTCAATTGGCAGCGTCTCGTCGCCGCGCGCCGCGAGGAATGGGGCATGAGCCAATACGCGAGCGATGCCGGCGTAATGGCCGACGTCGATGAGATGATCGAGAAAATGCATCAGGCGGTGAGCGCGCTGCCGAAGCGTGTCCGGCGCACCATCATTCTTCGCCTGCAGTGGCATTTGACGAACGCGGAGATCGCCGAAGTGATGGGAATCGGCATCAAGGCCGTCGAGCGAAACATCACCCGCGGCCTGCGAGCACTGCGACAGGCGTTGGGGGAAAGCAGATAGCGGCTCGCCTCGCTCACCGGGCCGACCGCTTCGCAGGTTGCGACGCCGGTCGTCAGCGCATCGCATGCCTCGAGACGATCCACGCGACTCCAAGAAGAGTCAGGAGACCCGCGGCGATCAGTGAGACGAGCATGAGGCGGTGATCCGAGTGACGCTTCATCGCCGCCTCGAGTCTGGCCCATTCGCGTTCAATGTCGGCCTGATTCGGTCTCGGCTGAGTGTCGACGAGCAAACCACGCATCCGCTCGACGAGGACCTGCCGCTCAGGCTTCTCGGCGATCCACCGCTCGAGCTCCGCCTTTTGCTGTGGCGTGCACGCGTCTACGCAATATCGCTCGAGCAGCATCCACGGGATGTTCTGGTCGGGCACGGGGCGCCTCGATGTCATTCCCGCGTGTGTCCTGGCGATCGCATCGTACCGCCCCGCGCCCCGCTCCGCGAGACCTCGAACCGCACTGGACGGCGCTCCAATCTACGGCCTCCCATCCGAAGCGAACGTGTCGAAATGTCCGGTAGTGGGACCGCTGTCCTCCAGGGCACGTATCACCTCTCACAAAGGTTGCGTTAGTAAAGCGAATGGCGTTATCTATTACTAACGTTCCAGCGTAGATGCGTATCCTTTACTAATTGGACCGGCCAAATGAAGCGACGCTTCCGCGCAGGGCGCGTGGAGACCCAGCAAGCAGGCATGGAGGGCTACGGGGCTTTCATCCCCGCACCCCTTCCGCCAGATCCGCCGATATCGCTGGATGGCGAGCTGCAAAGCCTGCTCGATGCCGCCAGTCGCGCATTGGGAAGGCTCGATGGAATCAGTCTGCTGCTGCCCGATCCGAGACTTTTCCTCTCCATGTACATCCGGAAGGAGGCAGTGCTCTCGAGTCAGATCGAGGGAACACAGTCGTCACTATCGGATCTCCTGCTCTTCGAAAACGATGAACTTACCACCGTCGATCTCGACGATGTGCGCGAGGTCTCGAACTACACGGCGGCGATGCGACACGGCCTCGACCGGTTGCGCGGCGGCTTTCCTCTCAGCTTGCGACTACTTCGAGAGATTCACGGAATCCTCATGCAGAATGCGCGCGGCGGCGACAAGACGCCGGGCGAGTTTCGGCGCTCGCAAAACTGGATCGGCGGAAGCCGGCCCGGCAATGCGCGGTTCGTGCCACCTCCGCCGCATGCGCTCATGGCGAGCCTCGATGATCTGGAGAAATTCCTCCACGCGCAGACGTCGATGTCCCTTCTCGTCAAAGCCGGCCTTGCGCACGCACAGTTCGAGACCATTCACCCGTTCCTCGATGGCAACGGCCGAGTCGGGCGGCTGCTGATCACGTTTCTACTCTGCGCCGAAGGTGCGCTGACTCAGCCGCTTCTCTATCTCAGCCTTTATCTGAAGGAGCATCGGGACGAATACTACGAAAGCCTTCAACGGATACGGACGGACGGAGAGTGGGAGGAGTGGCTGCGGTTCTATCTTCGCGGCGTCGAAAGCGTCGCCCTTCAGGCGACGTCCACCGCGCGCACGATCGTGCAACTGTTCGAGGAAGACCGCCAGAAGCTGCACGCGATCGGGCGGGGTGCGAGCTCTGCGCTGCGTGTCCACGACCTGCTGAAGGAACGACCCATCCTCAGCATCGCGGCAACCGTCCGCACCCTCGGACTGACGAAGCCGACCGTCGCGTCGGCAATGGAGAATCTCGAGAATCTCGGGATCGTCCGCGAGGAATCCGGACGACGACGTGACCGCCTATTCGTCTATCGACAATATCTCAACGTACTCAACGAAGGCGGCCAGCGATGAGACTCGCACGTCTTGGTACGGTCTCGACCCAGGGCGAGACGGCAGACCACAATGGTCGGCATGAATAGACGAACCGCTCGCGGCCACCACCCCGGTTTTTTCAGGCACTCGTCGAACGACGCCGTGGCAGGATCACCGAGAAGGTCGACCCTCGACCCAGCTCGCTCTCCGCGACGACATTGCCGCCCATGCCGCGCGCGAGCTGACGGCTGATCGACAATCCGAGCCCCGTGCCTCCGGCAGATCGGGTGAGCCCTTGATCGCCCTGGACGAACGGCTCGAAGATGTCCTCGAGTAGATCCTGCCTGATCCCGCGACCGGTATCGCGAACCTCGATGCGCAAGTGCTCGTCATCGACGCTGCAATGCACCTCGATCCGGCCGCGATCGGTGAACTTGACGGCGTTCGAGAGAAGATTGAGCAGGATCTGCTCGAGTTTGTCGCGGTCGACGGCGACGACGGCGTTTGGGCAGCTCTCGAGCGAATACGAAAGATTCTTCGAAGCAAGGCGAGGTGCGACGAACGCCTCGAGCGTTTCGAGAAACCGATCGATCGGGACGTCCTCGTACCTGTATTCGAGCTTCCCTGCTTCCAGCCTCGCAAAATTGAGTACGTCCTCGATGAGTCGGTGGAGTACGTCCTGGCTACGCCGAATGCGCGAAAGATCCTGCTGTTGCTCGGCGGTCAGCGGGCCTCGCACGCCGGACTGCAGCAGGTCGACGTAGCCGAGGATCGCGTTTAGTGGCGTTCGGAGCTCGTGACTCATGGTGGCGAGAAACCGGCTCTTGGCGACGTTGGCGCTCTCCGCTTCGCGTCGAGCGGAATCCGCCTCCTCCGCCGCGCTCTGGGCACGAGCCAGCGTATTCGCGAGCTCGTCATTCGTCTGCTCGAGCTCTTCCTGGAGCGACTGGCCCTCCTCGATCTGCTGCTCCAACTCCGTCGTGAGCTCCTGCAGCTGATCGAGCGCCTCGCGTTCGGCACGTTGCAGTCGCTTCGCGTCGGTAATGTCGCGGGCAACCTTCGCCGCTCCCACGATCCGTCCTTTGCGATCGCGGATGGGCGACACGCTCACCGACATCTCGACATGCGATCCATCCTTGC
>Ga0207707_10001253_pt1 | contig 23793 bp, 25 predicted proteins | sample KBSC83BmetaG_FD_184336 | JGI IMG/M metagenome (GOLD analysis project Ga0207707, IMG submission 184336) | Corn rhizosphere microbial communities from Kellogg Biological Station, Michigan, USA - KBS C8-3B metaG (SPAdes) (version 2) | ecosystem: Host-associated > Plants > Roots > Rhizosphere ... | reverse complement strand
GGACCGGGCGATACGGGGCCCTTACCGCGCCGGGCAATGATTTTAATCAGGCTTCAACGTCGATCATTTATACGAACGCCGGATCCATTGCACTTGCGGGCGGCGCCGTAGGGACTACGGCATTCGTGCAGGGCGCGAGCTCGGCGGCTACCTCGAGTATTTCGGCCACGCTCGGCTCGGCCATCGCGGGAACGAATCACATGCTCGTCGTCGGCGTCGCCTACTGGGGAAGCGTGCATATCGAGGCCTCCGGACCGCCCACGGATACGCTTGGCAATGTATTTACATCCGTGAAAAGTTTCACGTCTCCCGCTGGCGTCACGGTCGCGCTCTACGTTGCCGCAAAGGTGAACGGGGGACAGGACACGGTGACATTCAAAACATCAAGCGCGAACGAGACGGAAATCTCGATGATCGTCGCGGAATTTTCGGGTGCCGACGAAAAAGTCGTTCCGGCCGCCGCAACTGCCGGAGGATCGGGCACGAGCGCGAAAACAAATTCCGGAAACTTTTCGCTCGCGAGCGGCAATCTTGCGATCGGCGTCATGTCGCACGATAATACGGAGACTTCAACCGTTGCGAACGGATATACGCTCATTGCCGATGCAACGGACAGCGCTAATTTCGTGCAGCCGCTCTCGATGGCATTCAAGATCGCGGCCTCGACGGCGAATTCCTCGAGTTCGTTCACGCTCGCGAAATCCGACGGCTGGGCCGATATCGCCGCTTCGCTCACGACGGGGCACGGACCGTTCGTGCTCGTGCAGTCGACATCAACGACCATCGGCACGCTCGGCAATAATACGAACGTGACGCAGGTTTCAAAAGCGTTCCCGGGGAGCGTCGGCCCCGCCGATCTTCTTGTTGCAATGATAGCCACGACGAACGGCCAGCCCGCAACGACGACGGCGCCGGTGACGGATTCTTTGGGCAATGCATTTTTCCCGGCGGGATCCCTTGAATCGACGAGCGACGGTTTCGATAACAGCATGATGTACTATGGGTTCAACACATCCGGCCTTACCGCAAGCGATACGGTCACGTATAAAAATTCCGCCTTCAGCGCGCTCACGATCACGATCGGGGATTTTGCGAATGTCGGAGGCATCGACAAGTTCGACATCGAGAACGACACCGGAGCGCCGAGCACGGCTGCCGTCACGAACATTATGGCTCCGTCTCAATCGGGCGAGGTCTTAATCGGCGGCGGCACATGGTCGAACCAGCAAAACTTTGTGTTCACCGGCGGATCGATGAGCGCCGTCGCGTCGCCGCAGATCGATGCTGAGGCGAGCGCGCCGCTCATCATGGAATATCAGTTTCTTACGGGCAATCCGCAGGCGCAGGCCGAATACGACATGAGCCTGCCCTCTGCCTGGACGGCGCATGGCACGCTATTCACGGCGCGCAATACATTAACGGCATCTCCCGGCACGCTTGAATCGGCGACGTTCGACACGGGCGTAGGGAGCGGCGCGCAGCTCAACTCCGTTCGCTGGGAGGGGACGCAGCCGGCGTCCACGACCGTCAAATTCCAATTCGCGGTCAGTAACTCTCCGGGCGGCCCGTGGAACTATAAGGGCCCCGATGGCACGGCGAATACCTATTATTCGCCCAACCGGCACGTGACGATGCCGCTCACGCCCTATTCCCAGTTCAGCAATTCCGAATATTACCGCTATGAGGTGACGCTTATGCCTGATTCGCTTCTCACGACCGGTCCTACGGTGAACGACATCGTCGTGAACTGGAGTCCGTAGCGCTAAAAAGGATATAATAGAATGGTGAAAGGACAGGCCTTCCTTGCGCTCGTGTTTCTCATCGGGTCGATCATTATTCTGGTCGGTGTTACGCTTGCGATCATCATCAATACATCCGTCGACACGAGCTACGGATACCAGGCCGCGATCCAGGCGCAGGCGGTCGCGACGGCGGGCGTGGAAGATGCTCTTCTGCAGCTCGATCGGAATCCCTCGTTTCCGACCGGCAGCTATTCGTTTTCAGTTGCTTCAAGCACGGCGAATGTCTCGATCACGCAGGGTTCGGGCGCGACGGCCGGGAAGATCACGATCCTCTCGAGCGCGACGGTAAACGGGCGGACCCGCAAGCTGAGCGTTGTTGCTGCGCAGGACGCAACGACAACGGGCGACATTAATATCATTTCGTGGCAGACGACGCAATAACCGATCACCGTGAACCAGATCAAATATCTTTTCCAAAAAATTCTTTCATTCCTCCGCGTGCGCAGCATGGCGGGCGGTCTTGAGGTGAGCGACGAGGTACTTCGTCTTGTATACTTCGACGGCAAGAAATGGCAGATGGCGGCAATCCGGATGCAGCCCGGCATTATGGAGCACGGGAAGATTAAAGATGGAGATGCATTCGTCGCGGCGCTCACCGCGCTGCGCGGAAAAATCGCGGATCTCGGCGCGAAGAATAAAAAGAAGATGAACGTCGTCATTTCGATGAGTTCAGTGAAAGTGTACAGCCAGACGTTCTCGCTTCCGTTCGTGCAGGGGCAGGAGCTCGACAATGCGGTCCAGCTCAATATGCAGATGCTCTCGCCGGTGGACATCGCCCAAATGTACGCGAGTTCGGAAATTCTGAAACGCGACGAGGAAGGGGTGAAGATTGAAATTCTTGCCTCATTCATCGACCGCAAAATTGTGGACGACGTGATTGCAGCGCTTTTCCGCGCGTCGTTCGTCGTGGTGGGCGTCGAATCGCGTCCGCTTGCCATGATGCGCATTCTCCGCGAAAAAGGCGCCGGCATCGACATCGAGAAAACATATCTCGTCGTGAACATCGACAACTCGGGCCTCGACTTCCTGATTGCGCGCGAAGGAAAGTTGTATTTCGAATATGCAAATCAATGGCCGGAAATTGCAGACGACAAGGGCCAGATTTCCGCCGCGCGTTTCGAAGACACGCTCACCTCAAGCCTTCGGCAGGTGGTCAATTTCCACGACCAGCATTGGAAGGAACCGCTCGCGGCCATTATTGTTTCGGCTGCGGCCTTCGAGGATCAGGCCGAGGTGGCGATCAAGCGCGGTTCGGCGCTACCTATCATTCGCCTTTCGCTCTACATGGGCCAGCCCGTTTCTTCCGAGTGGCTCGTCGCCCTGGGATGCAGTCTGCGCGGCATGGGATCGCAAACGGAAAAGGAGATCAATCTTCTCGGCGAAGGCGCGCAGGACGCATTCAAAAAAGACGAATTCATCCACTTCCTCAACCTGTGGCGCGTTGTCGTGCCGGTTGCGCTCTCGCTTCTCATTGTGACGTACGCGCTTGCATCCGGATTCCTTGCGAATACGCAGCGCTCGATTGAATCCCAATCCGATTTCACGCTCGCCACGGCGCAAGTGAATGAAATCACCGCGCTTACGGCTTCATCCACCGAATTCAATCAAATGGTCTCGCTCCTGCAGGTTCTCGAGAGCGGGCAGAAGCCGAAATATCTGGTTCTCAATCGCATCCTCGGCCTCGCCGCGACATCGAGCGTGGAACTGAATCATATCGTTTTTCAATCTCTCGACGCGCCGATCTATACCGGCGGTTCCGCGCAGGACGAAAATAATATTTTGAATTTCAAAAAAGCGATCGAATCCGACCCGAGCTTCGCGAACGTAAGCCTGCCGCTCACGAGCATCCAGGGCGCGGTGGGCACCGGCTTCACATTCACGATGACGTTCAATCTTTCTCCGTCAGGCCTGCAGTGATGCCGCAAGCCGGTCCGCAATGTCCGCGAAGACCGCCTCAAGCGCTTCGCGGTCTTTTTTCTTGATCGGTTTCAAGACGAATTCTCCGGCTTTCTGCCGGATCGTTTCCGCCGCCGGTCGGATGCCGATGCGCGCGCGCATGAAGTCTTTCGATCCGAGAGAGCCGATGATCGATTCGATGCCGTGATGGCCTGCCGCATTCTGCCCGGCGGCCACCTTGAGCGCGCCGATCATAAGATCGCTGTCGTCATGCATCACGAAAATTTCGCCGGGATCCGCGTGTGCCATTTTCGCCGCCTCCTTCACTGCCCGGCCCGATGCATTCATGAATGTGAGAGGTCGCACGAACATCATTCCTTCCGTTTTCGTATATTCAAAGAGGTCTTTGTACCGGGCGAATGCCGGTTCGGCGCCGAGCCGGGCTTTCGCCGCATCAAGCGCGAGAAACCCCACATTATGGTAGGTGTCTTGATATTCCGCGCCAGGGTTTCCGAGGCCGACGATGAGCTTATATTGCATATTTGCTTTTTTATCACATTTTATCTCTTATAATGAGTACCATATTCGACCCGTACACCGCATTCGCATGCGGATCGAACTGTAATTTATGAGAAAATTTTTAGCATCGCTTCTCGAAGTTCTGGAGATCGCCGTCATCGCCGTGGGAGCGGTGTTCATCGTCCGGACCTTCCTCGTGCAGCCGTTCCTCGTTTCGGGGACGAGTATGTCGCCCAACTTTTCGAACGGCGATTATGTTTTGACGGACGAGCTCACGTACCACTTGCGGGGACCGGAGCGCGGCGAAGTCGTCGTGTTCCACGATCCGCAGGATTACTCCACGTATTTCATCAAGCGGGTGATCGGGCTCCCGGGCGAACGGGTGACGATCAAGAACGATACGATCACGGTGTTCAATAAAGAAAATCCGAACGGCCTCGTGCTCGACGAGAGCTATTTGCCGCAGGGAACCATGACGTCCGGCACATACGATTACACGCTCGCATCGGGCATGTACCTGATGCTTGGCGACAACCGTCCTTTCAGCTATGATTCGAGGAGCTGGGGCCCTCTTCCGCAGAAAGACATTGTGGGTCTCGTGAGATTTCGTTTGTGGCCGTTGAACGATGTGCAGGCATTCGCGGCGCCGAATTATCAATAACGAAGCATGAAGAACGCAACTATGCCCGCAACCAACAACAAGAAGCCCCCGGAGAAGGAAGTAGTGCGCACGTTCCAGGCTCCGAAGGGCATGCACGACATACTCCCATCCGACGAATCATACTGGGAAAAAATAGAAGGCATCGTGAAGGGGCTCGCACGGGCCTACGGCTTTTCGCGCCTCGAACCGCCGGTTCTCGAATATGCAGACCTCTATAATAAGACGTCCGGCGAAGAGAGCGATGTTGTTGAAAAAGAGATGTACGTCCTTAAAACAAAAGGAGGCGATGTTTTGGCGCTCCGGCCCGAATACACTCCCGGCATGTCGCGTGCGTATCTCGAGCACGGCCTCTCGCGCCTCGGCCAGCCGCAGAAACTGTTTTACTTCGGACCGGTTTTCCGCCACGACCGTCCGCAGCTCGGCCGCTACCGCCAGTTCGTGCAAACCGGTTTTGAGGTTTTGGGCGGCACGAATGATCCGGTGTACGATGCCGAAATCATCGCGATCTACGCCGACCTTTTGCAGGAGCTCAAAATAAAAGAGTTTACATTGAAGATCAATTCGATCGGCTGCCGCATTTGCCGCCCGATCTATAAGAAGCAGCTCTTCAACTATTACAAGAACCATGAAAAGGATTTGTGCGAGGATTGCGTAAAGCGCCTGAAGACGAATCCGCTCAAGCTTCTCGATTGCAAAGAAGAAGGCTGCGTGAAGCTGAAGGAGAAGGCGCCGAATTTCCTCGACAAGCTGTGCGTCACCTGCAGCAATCATTTCAAAGAAGTGCTTGAATATCTCGACGAAGTGGGCATTCCGTACGAACTCGATCGCCATCTCGTGCGCGGCCTCGATTATTACAGCCGTACCGTGTTTGAGTTCTTCGCCCAAGGCGAAGAGTCCGCGATCGGCGCGCTCGCAGGCGGCGGCCGCTACGATTACTTAATGGAAACGATCGGCGGACACCTCACGCCGGCCATGGGCGGCGCCGCGGGCGTTGAGCGGATCATCAATGTGCTCCGCGCGAAGGAAATCGCCGTGGCGCCGAAGGCGCAGCGGAAAGTGTTCCTTGCGCACGCGGGCGAGCTCGCAAAGAAAAAAGCATTCGCGCTGCTGCGCGATTTACGGAGCAAAGGAATCGGCGTTTCCGAAGCGCTTGCAAAGGATTCCCTGAAGCTCCAGCTTAAAGTGGCCGACAAAGAAGGGATCGGCCTCGCGCTCATCCTCGGCCAGAAAGAAATTTACGAAAAGAGCATCATCGTGCGCGACCTTGTGAGCGGCATGCAGGAAGCCGTCCTCCTCGAAAAATTGCCCGACGAAATCAAGAAGCGCCTGAAGCAGTAGTATTCTGCGATGAAGAGCGAAACCTGCCTGTTCTGCAAAATCGTAGACAAGAAAATTCCCGCGCACGTGGTTTATGAAGACGATCACGCGCTCGCGTTCCTCGACGTCACGCCGCGTTCGCCGGGCCATACGCTTGTCATTCCGAAATATCATGCAGCGAATATGATTGATCTCCCCGGAGAAGAAGTGGGGCCGCTTTTTGCCGCCGTGAAGCGTGCAGATGAAATGATCGTGAAGGGCCTTGCGCCCGACGGCGTCACGATCGGCATGAATCAGGGCGAAGCGAGCGGACAGGAAGTCGGACATTTGCACGTCCACCTTATGCCCCGGTTCGCGGGGGATCACGGGAGCGCAATCCAGGGCGTCGTGAAGAATCCGCCCAAGGAGAGCATCGAAACGATCAAGGAAAAAATAACGGGAGCGGGGCAATAATAACGAAGCATAAAAAAAGGCGCCAAGAGAATCCCGGCGCCTGTTGCTCCCCGTTGACGGGAGGGCCTTCGGAGTTCGCATCCATTTCCTTACGCTTTCATTTCATACGATTGGGGCGCCCTGGATGTTATGGGTTCAGACCCCGACGCGGCGATTGACTTGTTCCTTATTTCCGCTATACTGTTCACCATGGCTATTGAAGCACGAAAAAAAGAGGGCGAATCCGGAACCTCGCTCCTGTACGCCTTCACCCGCAAAGTGAAGCGCAGCGGCATTTTAAAAGAGGTGCGCCATCGCAAGTTCCATGACCGTCCGACGAGCCGCATCAAGCGCCGCCAATCGGCGATTCATCGCGAAGAGAAAAAGGCTGACATCGAACGGCAGAAAAAACTTGGATTGATATAGATGCAAACGAAAAAGGAGCTTTGTTAGGGTCACACGAAGACTAGCGACCTCAACAAAGCTCCTTTTTGTTTGCGCCCGTCTCCATCCGGTCTTTTTACCGGCCGATTCCCAGTTTTTCTTTTTCGAATTACAATAAGGATATGGCGTTATATCAAAAATTGAATGATGATCTGAAAGGCGCGATGAAGAGCGGCCAGAAAGACCGGCTCGAGGTTTTGCGCTTTGTGCTTTCGGGCGTGAACTCGGCGAAGAAAGAAAAGGAGGCGAAAACGCCGGGCATGGAGCTCACCGATGATGAGGTTATTGCAATCCTCCAGAAAGAAGCGAAGCGACGCAAAGAGGCAGTGGAACTTTTCAAGCAAGGCAAGCGCGATGATCTTGTTGCGAAGGAAGAAGCGGATCTCGCGGTGATCTATGAATATTTGCCGAAGGAACTTTCGCGCGGAGAAATCGAAAAAATCGTAGACGATGTGAAAGCTGCCGGTGCATCGGATTTCAATTCCGTTATGCGTGAAACAATGAAGCTCGTGAAGGGCCGCGCGGACGGCAAAGCGGTTGGCGAGGTCATCAAAGCGAAACTCGAATGATGTGGACGGAAGAGCGGCTTCATCGGCTCGCTCAAAAGTTTTTGAAACAGCTCAAAATCCGCAATGCGGCGGTTGACATCATCATGCTTCCGAACGCCTCGATTGCGCGCCTCAAAGCGCGTTTCATTAAAAAGAAAACCGAGCCGAATGTGCTCGCGTTTCCCGAGCCGGCCGCGTTCCCGCATCCGGAAATCCGCAAGCGCCATCTCGGCGAAATTTATTTGAATAAAGATATTTTGCGCCGCTCGCCCGAACGCGGGCCGCATCTCTTATTGCACGGGCTTCTGCACTTGCTTGGGCATGATCATAAAAAAAACGCCGATGCGGCGAAGATGGAGAAATTGGAGAAGAAGCTACTCGAGCGTCTGCATTGATGATCTGGGCATAACATAAAACAAAGCCCCTCACGCGCGAGGGGCTCTTTTATTTCTTCAACGGCTGACTGTCTTTGGTCTACTGCTTTTCGACGGGGTTACAGAAGAACGGTCCACCCTCCAGCATATCGGCCTTATAGGCGCAGAGCTGCGTGAGGTCTGCGATGGCCCACCTTTTTCCCCGGGAATCCAGGAGAATTTTGAAATGCTGGTTGTAGTGATAGCCGGTTTCCGTGGCGAATGACACATCAAGATCGTTTTTCGCCGGTGAAAGGGATATTTTTACGTCCGTAACCGCATCCCGCCGGGGTTCAATGACGATCTTCGCCGTTTTGCACGTGCTGCTCTGACTCTCGTCGCATTCGATGAGATTCGGGTTGATGAATCCTTGCCGCTGATCATTCAATAGACGCTTGCCGGTGTTCATGGCGCATCCGCCCGCAAAGAGCAAAGCGAATGCCGTCATCGCTGTCAGGAACTGCTTCATAGGAACAACCTCCGACCCTTGACAGGGAATAGGGAAATGGCGAACTGATTTGATTATCCAATAAAATATTGCCAAAGTCAATTCGACGCGTCTGTCGCGCGGCAATGCACAGTTTTATTCGCCCGGTTTTCCTGATAAAATGAACGCATATGAAGCTTAAGGGACTTGGGGGCGGAGGGGACTTCGTGACCGGTTTGGATATCGGTACATCGTCCATCAAAGTAGCCGTCGCGGAAATTCGCGGACGGCGTCCTGTTATTGTCCATATTCACAAAGAACCCTCGTTCGGCATCCGGAAAGGCGCCATCATCGATCTCGGTGAAGCGTCGCAGTCGATCAATCGCGCGCTCACCGAAGTGAAGAAGATCTCGAAAGCGGCGGCGAAAAATATTTACGTTTCGATCGGCACGCCGCAGGCAAAGATGCAATCTTCGCGCGGCATCGTCGCAGTCTCCCGCGCCGATGCGGAAATTTATCAAGACGACATCGATCGCGCGGTGCGCGCGAGCCAGGCGGTGAACTTGCCGCAGAACCGCACGATCATCCACACGCTCACGCGCGAGTTCGTGGTGGATGGCGTGGGGGACATCATCGATCCGCTCGGACTCTCGGGCAGCCGCCTCGAAGTGCAGAGCTTGATCATCGACGCATTTTCGCCGCACATCAAAGCGCTCATCCGCGCCGTTGAAATCGCCGGCGCTGAAGTGAGCGGCCTCGTGTTCGGCCCGCTCGTCGCCGCGCGCGCCGCGCTCTCCAAAAAACAAAAAGACCTGGGCACCGCGCTCGTCGATATCGGTTTCGGCACGACCGGACTCTCGGTATATGAAGAAAATCGGTTGACGGGCGTGGCGAAATTTCCGGTGGGCGCCGGAAATATTTCAAACGATCTCGCTGTCGGTTTGAAGATCCCCGTCGACGTCGCGGAAGAAATAAAATTGAATTATGGCTACGCGCTTTCGCGCGAAGTGAGCCCGAAAGAATCGGTGGACCTCAAAAAATTTGCCGAAGAAGCGAAAGGCAATGCGTCGCGCAGGTTTATTGCGGAGATCATCGAATCGCGCCTCGAAGAGATTTTTGATCTCGTGAATAACGAACTAAAGCTCATGCAAAAATTCGGCGACCTGCCGGGCGGCGTCGTGATCGTTGGCGGCGGCGCGAAACTGCCGGGCCTCACCGATCTCGTGAAACAGGAAATGAAACTTTCGGCGCAGATCGGCTCCACGCTCACCGAAGAATGGGAAGGGCAGGGCGGTTCATCGAAAGAATATCTGGAAGATCCCGAATTCGTAAGCGCGTTCGGCCTCGTGTTATGGGGTGTGGACGGGGAGGGGGGCGGTTCGGATCCGAAGGATTTTCCGGGCATAAACCTTAAGAATTTCTTCAAATATTTCGCGCCGTAATGGCGTATAGGTCAACTGTTGACGCACCCTTTTTTCTGCTAAAATTGAGACATGGCAAAACCCAAGAAACAGGAAAAATTCCAGCCGCTCTCGGCGAACGTGAAAGTCATCGGCGTAGGCGGCGGCGGGGGTAATGCCGTTTCACGCATGTCGCGCAATTTCACGCGCGGCGTCGACTTCATTGCGATCAACACCGACCACCAGGATCTCGATCACTGCGAAGTTAAGCACAAATTGTATATCGGCAAGGGATTAACGAAGGGATTGGGCACCGGTATGAATCCGGATCTCGGTCGACAGGCTGCCGAAGAAAACCGTTCTGAAATTTCCGAAGCCGTGAAGGATGCGGATCTCGTGTTCCTCGCGGCAGGCATGGGCGGCGGCACGGGCACGGGTGCAACGCCCGTCGTTGCTGAAGCCGCAAAACAGGCGGGCGCGCTTACGATCGCGGTCGTCACGAAGCCATTCGCGTTTGAAGGCAGTCAGCGCGAACGCATTGCGCAAGAAGGTTTGATGAAATTGAAAGATAAGGTTGATGCGATCATCGTCGTTCCGAACGACCGCATCTTCACCGTGATCAGCAAGGACACACCGATTTTGAAAGCGTTTGAATCGATCGACGAAGTGCTGCGCAACGCGCTCAAGGGTTTGGTTGAGATTATCGCGATGCCGGGCATTATAAATGTAGACTTCGCGGATGTAAAAAATATTATGCAGGATGCGGGCGTTGCGATCGTGGGTGTTGGCCTCGCAAGCGGCCAGGACCGTGCGGTCGCCGCCGTGCAGGCCGCGCTCCACTCGCCGCTTCTCGAAACGAGCCCCGAAGGCGCGAAAGCGGTTTTGCTTGGAATCTCCGGCGGCCGTGATTTGAAGATGACGGAGATCAATGAAGCGGCAAAGATTGTTGCGCAGACGGCCGACCCCGGCGCGCGCATCATCTTCGGCGCATATTACGATAAGAATTTAAAACCGAATCAGATCAAAGTGACGGTTGTCGCAGCTGGATTCAACGGCGGTTCGGCCTCATCGCTCTTCGGCGGGCATTATGACCGGCAGAATATTTTTTCCGGTCCTGCTGCCGCGAACATGAATGGCGCAGCGATGAAGAAGCCGTCCACGCCGATGCACGTTTCGGGCGGCGTTCAGAAGGAAATTGTCCCGCATGCGCGAGGAGAGGAATCGGCCGATGAGATCATGGCGCAGTCGCATAAAACGGCGCCGATGCATCCGAACGCGCTGCCCGCGATGGAATCCAAAAAAGAACTGAAAAAGGAAATGAGCGGCGGCACGAAAGAGAACGACGCCTGGGATATCCCTGCATTTTTGCGGCGGCGGAAGCGGTAATTATTGACTAAATCGTTTCCATATTCTATTATCCTGAATAGTTTTTTGGTCTTTTAATTTCTGCTTTGGGGGGGGTGCTCATGAAAAAGAATTTAATTTTGGCTCTTGGATGCCTTTCTCTCGCTTTCGGGATCGCCGGTCTGCATTATCACCGGGAGAGCCGGATTATTCTGGAAACAACGGGCGTGGATCTTAATTTGCCCATTTCGGAAGACGAGCGGCGTACCATGCAGCCCGAAGTCGATGAAGCAATTGCCGAATCACGGCGATATTTAAAGATGACAGAGGGTTCTGCATGCGTAGCCGGTCCTTCTGCTGAAGCCTGCCACGCAGAGCGGCAACAAACCATCAATCGAATAAAAACGAACCTCGCCATCGGCATTGAACACCTGAAGAGACAGGGGTTCACGATTTCCGAGGAAAAATAAGGGTAAGGCACTCGGGTGTCTTACCGGGAATACATGAAGGCTCGCTCCGGCGAGCCTTTTAAATTATTAAATTTTCATTAAAAGAATATTGCGCTTGTTTTCAAAAGTGCTAGGCTTTTTATTATGAAGCGGGATATAGCATTCGAAACATCCGATAAGAAACTCACGCGAGTGGAGAAGAAACTCGATGCGCTCGGCGATAAGGTGGGCGTGCTCGATAACAAAGTAAACGCGCTTGGCGATAGAGTAAACGTGCTTGAGCGGACCGTGGAAACGCTCGGGAAAACTGCCGCAACGCTTGAAAAAACCGTGGAAACCCTAGCCGGCGCTGTTGCGCGCGGGTTTGAAGAAATGAGAGCCATGTTTGAGAGGCAAGCCGAAGATATCGCCATTCTCCGCAGTGATATGGAATCCGGATTTACGGATGTGAAGAGGGAGTTTGGAAGAGTATGGGAGCGCCTGGGCTCTCTCGATTACACGCTTGAGATGCACGATCTCAAAGTCCGCGTTTCGAAACTTGAAAAGAAAGTAGGGTTCGAGTGAATCTTGCCTCCTAGAGTAACGTTCCCTCGTCGAGCGCTTTTTCTTCTTCGGCAATCCCGCCGAGCTTCAACACGTCTTTGTCTATTTTCCCGAATTCTTTTTGCGCCGTAGAATATGCATTCATTGTGGTCGTAAGATGCGTACCGACTTTCTCGAGATATTCTTCGTAGCGGTCGAGATGCGTCTTTAGTTGCATCACGTTTTTGCGGATCTGTTCCGCGGATTTGTTGATCTCAATCTGGCGGATGCCCTGGAGTGCCATTTGAAGATAGGCATAGAACGTAGTGGGCGAGACGGGATAGACGCGTTTTTCGCCGGCGTATTGCACGAGGTCGCGCTCCGCCGCACCGCCGATTTTATTGACCAGGAGATCGTAATACAAAGCCTCGGACGGGATGAACATGAATGCAAAGTCCACCGTGTTCTCGGACGGCTTGATATATTTCGAAGTTTCATCGATGCGCGTTTTTAAATCCATGCGGAGCGCGTCTTCGAATTGCTTGCGCTCGCCTTCGTTTAAGGTTCCCGACGCGAGGCGGTTATAATTTTCCAGGCTGAATTTCGAGTCGATCGGAATCACGTGATCCTGGTAGAAAATCACCGCGTCCACTTTCGAACCGTCGGCGAAGGGATATTGCAGCTGATAGGTTCCCGGCGGCAAAACATTTTTCAAAACCGTTTCCAGAAAATATTCGCCAAGCACGCCGCGGGTCTTCGTGTTTTTTAAAATGTCATTTAAATTTTTCAACTGGTCGTTGAGCGCCGAAACCTGTTTCTGTCCTTCGGCAACCTTCGTGAGTTCGGCCGTCACCTCCTTCACGATGCGCGCGCTCTCGCCCGCCTGCGCGACGACCGTTTTCGTCGAATCGGAGAGGCGCGTGTCGAGCGTTTTCGAAAGTTCGCGCATGTTTTCCTGAATTTGCCGCTGCTGCTCCTGGATTTGGTTTTGGATCAGGAGCAGGCTTCCCGCGTCTTCCTTCTTTTCTGAAGCGCGCGGATTCCAAAGCCGCCAGGCGATCGCGCCGAGCATGATAAGGATTGCGACGAAGAGCGTAATTTGGACCTCCATGGTTTATGACTATTCTACCGCCGGGACGAGGTTCTGTCATTCGGCACGCCGCGCACAAACCGGGTATAATGAAAAGAATGTTCGACTTCGATAACCTGAAGGCATTCGAAAACCGGATCCGCCGGCGCCTCAGCCGGTATCCCTTAGCCTATGCGTTTTTGGGCGGCGTGGGCGTCGTGCTCTTCTGGCGCGGCGTGTGGTATTCCACCGATTTCATCGCATTCGCATTTTCGGCGGGGAACGGCGGAGCGCCTGTTTTTGACTGGAAGCTCGGTGCGGATAGTATAATTTCCCTCATCGTAGGCATTTTGCTTTTGCTTTCGACCGGACTCTTTGTGAACGAATTGCTCGGCAAGGAAATCATCGAAAGCGAAGTTGAGAAAGAGGAACAGTTCGCCGAAAAAACAAAAAAGGAAATTGGAAAAGAGGAAACGGATATAGAGCGGATGGAGAAGGAGATTCATCACATTATTAAGAAAGTAGAGGAGATCGACGGCGAGATTCATCAGAAGAGATAACAAAAATCCCCGCGTGAGCGGCTGCGGCACATGCCGCATTTTTATAGATAACAAAAATCCCCGCGTGAGCGGGGATTTTTGGGTTTCAGCCGAAACGGGCAATTACTGCCAGTTGCGTCCGCCACCGCCGCCTCCGAAGCCGTTGTCACGGCGAGGGGGACGAGCTTCGAGGGGTTTGGCCTCGTTCACCGTGAGCTTGCGACCGCCGAAATCTTTGCCGTTCCACATTTCGATCGCCGCTTGGGCGTCGCTGTCGGACGACATTTCGACGAAACCGAAGCCACGGGAGCGGCCCGTCATCTTGTCCATGATTATGGACGCAGAGACGACGGCGCCTGCCTTTCCGAACGCCTCCTGGAGTTCATCCTGAGTCGTCGAGTAGGGCAAACCTCCAACGTATAACTTTGTTGCCATCTGATATTGTTGTCTATGTAAGGCGACCTGCTTCTCCTCTGCTTCTCTGACCGAACTTACGCTGGCCTCGAAACCTACTAAGAACACTTACATTATTTCCTATTATACCATAAGTGATACGAAAAAAGCAAGCCCCGCGTTTTGCAGGGCTTTTGGATGATGAAAATCGGACTCACGATGGTTTGTGGTCGTGGCAGTGAGAATGATAAAGCGTGCAACTGCCGTACATTCTTTCGCAGAATGCCGCGTTTTCGCGTTCGCGCTTTTCGCGCTCTTGCCGCCGCTTGCGAGCTAGTTCCCGCCAGTACGATAATGTAAAAAATTTCCACATGTCTTCCTCCGCGCATCAAACCTAACCTTCTTATACCACGCGCCATGAAAAAATGCAATGTTTTTTCAGAGTGACCGCATGATATGCTTGTAATGATGACCCCCGCGCAATTTCGCAAAATCATCCGCGATCATTATAAGAAAAGCGGCCGCCACAATTTACCATGGCGCAAGACGCGCGACCCTTATAAAATTCTCGTTTCTGAAATTATGCTCCAACAGACTCAAGTTGCGCGCGTCGAAGGGTATTACGGCCGTTTCATTGATGCGTTTCCCGGTTTTGCATCGCTTGCGCGCGCGAAGCCGGCCGGGGTTTTAAAAATATGGAGCGGTCTCGGCTATAACCGGCGCGCGCTATTGCTTCATCGGCTCGCGCAAACGGTGGTGAAAGAATATAAAGGAAAGTTGCCGAGCGATCGCGAAGCGCTCGAATCGCTGTCCGGTATCGGCAAGGGAACGTCCGGCGCGATCCGCGCATTCGCATTCAATAAGCCGGAAATTTTTATTGAAACGAACATCCGTCGCGTGTTCATCCATTTTTTCTTTCCGCGCGCGAAAAAAGTAACCGATCGCGCTCTCGCGCGTTATATTGAGTGCACGATTGATCTTCAGAATCCCCGCGAATGGTATTGGGCGCTCATGGATTACGGCGCGATGCTCGGACGATCGGGAAATAACCCGAATCGGAGGAGCGCGCATTACGGAACGCAATCGCCATTCGCCGGTTCCCGCCGCGAATTGCGCGGAAAAATATTGCGATTGCTTCTCGCGCGCAAGAAAATAACTGTCCGCTCGCTCATAGGCGGCGTGAATACCCCCGAATCCGCCGTGCACGACGCGCTCGCGTCGCTTCGTCGGGAAGGTTTTATTGGAATAAAAGGAAACTATCTTTGTATCAAATAATGAAACCCATGCGCGTTAAACTCATTGCTCTCGCCGCCGTTTTAACTGCGGCCGTTCCCGTATTAGCGTCCGCCGCCACGAATGCCGCGGGCCAAAAATTCTATTATGCCGCGTGGCTGCCGTTTTGGCAGGCGCAGGCCGGCGAACAGGACGTTGCCGTCCACCTCGATTCTTTCAATGAAATCAGCCCTTTTTCGTATGAAGTGGGAACGGGAGGTACGCTGATCGACGATTTGAAGATAAATTCCGGCACGTGGGACGGCTGGCTTCTTGCCGTGCATGATATGGGCGTGAAAATCACGCCGACCATTGCCTGGTTCAATCCAACGGGCATTTACAACCTGCTCTCATCTGCGAAAACGCGCCAGGCGGAAGAAGACCGTATTGCGGCACTCGTGAAAGCGAAAAAATTCGATGGCATCGATATTGATTTCGAAGGCATGGTAGTGGGTACGCGTCCGTACTTCTCGCTTTTCATTCAGGGTCTTGCAATGCGTTTGCACCCGGCAGGCAAGACGCTCACGTGCACCGTTACGCCCCGCACGCCGACCGATTCGCTCTATGGCGGAGGAGGCGCGCCGATTTATGCTGAAAACTATACCGTTCTGAATCGATATTGCGATGAAGTGCGCGTGATGGCATACGATCAGCAGACGATCGACATTAAACTGAATGCAGTGAAAGGAAACGGGCAGCTCTATGCACCGGTTGCGGATCCCGCCTGGGTGAAAAAAGTGATTGCGGAAACGGTGAAGTGGGTAAATCCGCGCAAAGTGATGCTTGGCATTCCGACCTATGGATACGAATACCAGGTTTCGTGGCAGGGCGGCATCACGACGTATGAACGCGTGCGCAGCTTCACGTTCTTCGACGCGATGGATCGCGCCGAATCGATGGGAATCGAACCCGTGCGCAACAATGCCGGCGAGCTGAACTTCACCTATGCATCTTCAACGCACATCAATGTTTCTCCGGTGCTCATTTCAACCGTTGCATCGGCATTCGTGCCGACCGCGCTCGCGGCGGGGCCGAACCCCTTAGCTCCGACGACATTCTTCGTTTCCTTCCCTGATGCGCAATCCGAATTAGATAAAGTTGCTCTCGCAAAACAATATAACCTTCGGGGCGTCATATTCTTCAAAGCGGACGGAACAATGGATCCGGCGATTTTCGATGAGCTGAAATAGGGACGGCGAACAAAAACCCGCGCACGAAGCGCGGGTTTTTTTTGTTGCTACTTGAGTGTGAGCTCGTTCGTTGGACTGTCTGATACAACGATCACGTTCGCATAGTGGAGACCGAAATAGATCGCTTTCGCTTTGGTCTGCATCCAGATGTCGATCGTTTTCTGGAACCTGGGGCTCATGCGGTCTTCTACTACGAATACCTTATCTCCGAAAAGTTCCGGGATCCGGACCTTCGTGCCCAAGGGGAGCAGATTCGTTGCGACGATGCCGTCCCGGACGGTTTTGCCGCTCGCGGTAATGAACGGGGTGCTGTCCGTTTCATCCTCCGAGCTCGAGTATGCCGTAATGCGGAGGTGAAGCGGGGCCGGGGCGCTCTGACCCACCGGTGCCGGTGCCGCAGTCGAATCCGCCATCGTGATTACAGCCGGGATCGTGTAGGTAAGCAGAACCGACACGGCCACGGCGATGATTTTTAATTTTTTCATTATGAATGCAATCGAGCTTTTCCGGTTTTCCAATGAAAAAGCCCCTCACGGGGCTCTACCATACTCAATTCGATTGTAGGGGAATTATAGCATGCTGCCTAAAACTTTGCAATAGGCTTAAAAATCCTTATTTTACTTGGCTTTTAAGCCTATTGAGGGCTTCAATAAGAGCGGCAACCCGGGCTTCGAGGGTAGCGATCATTTGGGCCAAGGGCGAATCCGGAACTATAGAAACGGGGTTTTCGGGTTGGGTGGTGGTTGAGGCTCCGGCCGTGAAGGTTTCCGTGACGGCGCAGAGGGTGGATCCTCCCGCCGGGAGGCCGTCTGCCCGGCAATTTCCGTTATTCGTGGCGATATAACCGGGCAAGGATGACACGTTTACTGCGAAATGTTTATAGGCATCGATCGAAACGGGGACTCCGGCGGCGTTTCCACTAAAGTTCGTCGGCCGGGACCCGCTTGCGATCATCTTAATCTTGAAAGAGGCGGGCGTTGCCGTGCCCCCGTTTACCGCCACGCTCACGTTTACCGTGCTCGTGGGGCGTCCGGCAAGTGCCGTGGGAGGGATAGGGTCGACGTTCAGGGTATAGGTTCCGACCGCCTGGACAACTCCGCTCAAAGGGTCTGTGGCGGTAATCGTAAAATTCGCGGGGATGGTCGTGGGCGTTCCGGGCGTCCCCGAAATTTCAGCGCCGGTTCCATCGTCCGTAGGGGCAAAGGAGAGGCCGTCCGGCAGCGTCCCGCTCAATTGGTAGGAGAGCCCCCGGCCATCCGCGGAAAATATTTGATCGTATGACGAATCCTGCGTGGCGCTCGGAAGAATTCCCGATGCCGGATTCATCGCAGTTTGTCCCGATGCCATGGGTGCGCTGGCGGAAACGATCGCGCTGCCGAGCGCAAAGACGAGTGTCAGGATAAAAATAGTCGGGACGTTTTTCATATTTCTTATTCAACTCCCTACGATGCGCCGCGAAGGAACGTTACAAATTTTTTTGTAACTCTTCTCTATGCCCGGACCGTTATATACTCTGCACCTCCGCCCCCATGGAGGTCATCTCCGCAATGCGGGTCGATCAGTCGAAATACAAACGGCGCAACAGTCAAAAAAAATCTAAATGAAATTCAAATTTTACAATTGCTATGGATATGGACGTCAAATCATTGAAGGCGCAGCCGAAGAAAGAGATAAGTTTTTCAAAATCGCGGGTAGTACGGTCGAAAAATAAAAAAAATGTAGTCGTTGTCGGCCTTGGATACGTAGGTCTGCCGCTCGCGCTCCTTGCTGATCGCAAGGGAAACAGCGTGGTGGGCGTTGATCTGAACCCTGAACGCGTGCAGAAAGTAAACGCGAAGCAGTCGCCCTTCGCCGATCGCAATGTGGGCGCCGCGCTTGCCGACGCCGAAATCCGCGCGACCGCTGATTGGAGCGCCGTTTCGAAAGCGGATGTGATCGTGATCTGCGTCCCGACGCCGGTATACGAGGACCATACGCCGAATCTGGAACCCGTGATCAGCGCATGCCGCGCGCTTGGACCGCAGCTCAAACGCGGACAGCTCGTCGTGCTCGAATCGACGGTAAACCCCGGCGTTTCGGAAGAAATCGTGCTGCCGATCCTTGAAGAGACGTCGAAGATGAAAGGCGGCGAAGATTTTTATCTCGCACACTGCCCCGAGCGCATCAATCCGGGCGACGAAAATTGGAACGCGGAAAATATTCCGCGCGTCGTAGGCGGCCTCGATGCGAAAAGCCTCGAGCTCGCGGCGTCGTTCTACCGTTCGATCGTGAAAGCGCCCGTCAAAGAGATGGGTTCGCTCAAGGAAGCGGAAGCCGTGAAGATCGTCGAGAATTCCTTTCGTGATATTAATATTGCGCTCGTGAACGAGCTCGCGATGTCGTTCTCGAAGCTGAAGATCGACGTCGTGAACGTCATTGAAGGCGCGGCAACAAAGCCGTTCGCATTCATGCCCCACTATCCGGGAGCGGGCGTCGGCGGCCACTGCATTCCCGTTGATCCATATTATTTGATCGATTATGCAAAAGAAAAAGGCTTTTACCACGACTTTTTGAGCCTCGCCCGGCGCATCAACGAGAATATGCCGGCGTTTACCGTGGACCAGGTTGTGAACGCGCTCAATGAAAAGCGCATTCCCATGAAGGGAAGCGAAATCGCGGTGCTCGGCCTGGCATATAAACCGGACATTGATGATTGCCGCGAAAGCCCGGCATTCGAAATCATCAGATTATTGAAAGAGAAAGGAGCGAATCTCCGCATTTATGATCCTTTCGTGCCCGAAAAATCAACGGCGACGACGCTCGAAACCGCGGTCCGCGGCGTGCATGCGGCCCTCGTTGTGACGGCGCACTCCGTTTTCAAAACGCTCACGCCCGAGTACTTTTCATCGCTCGGCATCCGGATCGTAATAGACGGCAGAAATTGCCTCGCAAAGCAGAAGTTCATTTCCGCGGGGATCGTATACCGCGGTATCGGACGATAACCTATGGCGAAACAACCACGCACAAAGCAATATGGAAAATCGTTTAAAGGGGAGTTTGTCGATGTCGGGCTCTGGTTCGCGTTTTTCGCAATCATCTACATCATTCTGCTCCTCAAGGTGCTCACGTATCGAACCGCACCCGATAACTGGTTTCTCGGTTTCTACGGAATCGTCGTCACGGGATTCATCATATCGCGTTTCGTTTTAGCGTACTTCCATAAATCACCCCCGTATGACGAAAGCTACCAGCCGACCGTCACGTTCGTGGTGCCTGCAAAAAATGAAGAGGACAATATCAGGGAGACGATCCGCCGGTTCGGCGAGGTGCATTATCCGCTCGAAAAAATCGAAGTGATCGCGATCGACGACGGTTCGACCGATCGCACATACGAGGAGATGGTCGGGATCCAGGAGGAGCTGATCGAAAAAAAGGGAATCGAGGTGACCGTGGTGAAGTGGGAGGTGAATCGCGGCAAGCGCGACGGCATGGCGGAAGGCATTAAGCGCGCGAAAAACGACATCATCATTTTCATCGATTCGGACAGTTTCATCGAGCCGGATTGCGTGCGGCATCTCGTGAAGTATTTCATCGATCCGAAAGTCGGCGCGGTTTCGGGCCATACGGACGTGTACAACAAAGACGTGAACATGATTACGCGCATGCAGGCGGCGCGCTATTACATTGCGTTCACGGTGTACAAAGCGGCCGAATCGATTTTCGCGCTCGTCACGTGCTGTCCCGGATGCTGCTCGGCATACCGGCGCGAGTACGTGTCGGAGTTCGTGGACGAATGGCTGAACCAGCAATTCCTCGGCGGCAAATGCACATTCGGCGACGACAGGAGCCTCACGAACTTTACGATCCGGAAATATGAGGCGGTATATTCGCCGAAAGCGCTTGCGCACACCGTTGTTCCGGAAACGTTCAGAAAGTACGTGAAGCAGCAGCAGCGGTGGAAAAAATCATGGATTCGGGAAACGTTCATCGCGTGCACGTTCATGTGGCGCAAGAATTTCCTCGCGGCAGTTTCGTTCTATACGTATACCGCGCTCTCGATCCTTTCGCCGCTCGTGTTCATCCGCGCACTCATCTGGTATCCGATCACGACGCACCTCGTGCCGTATATTTATCTGATCGGTTTATTCCTCATGCTGCTCCTTCAGGGCATCTATTATCGCGCCGAAACCGGCCACCCGCGCTGGATCGCCGCGATTGCGACCGCATGGGTGAACAGCATTATCCTCATTTGGCAGCTCCCGTGGGCATTCTTCACTATCCGCGATTCGCGGTGGGGAACACGGTGAGCGTCGGCATATTAATCCATTACTATTTCAATGCGATACGGAGATTTCAATGTGCGGAAAATAACGATCGTGCTCCTGCTTTCGGCGATCGTCCTCATCTCGGTGTATTTCACCTCGATCGGACTTCAACGGGTGCTCGGCGCGGTTTCCGTCCGCGCGCTCGGCACGCGGGTGCGCTCGACGACGCTCGCCTGGCTCTACCAGGGTGAATTCAATTGGGCGAACTTCGTGGGCGTTCCCCGGCCGTCGGTGAGTGTTGCGGAAGCGGGCGGCAACGAAACCGCTATGCCGGTTCTGCTTTATCACGGCATCGTTTCGAGAGTCGCGGGGTCCGAAGACGTGACGGTAAATGAATTCAAAAACCAGATGTTCGCGCTCAAGGCGAACGGCTGGCAGACGATCACATTCGATCAATTTGAAAAAGCGATGCGCGGCGAAGTGACGCTGCCCGAGAAATCATTCCTGCTCACGTTCGATGACGGACGAAAAGACAGTTATTATCCCGTCGATCCGATTCTGCAGGCGCTCGGCTATCATGCCGTCATGTTTGTGATCACGGGCCATTCCGTGAATCCGCACGGCGATTATTCCTCTTCCTATTATCTCTCGAAGGACGAGCTGTCGATCGTGCAGGCGAGCGGCCGATGGGATCTCGAATCGCACGGTTACATTGCGCACGTTCCCTATCCGATCAATGCTTCGGGAACGGCGCAGCCGTTCTATGCCAACAAATTGTGGCTGCCGGCGTCGCAGCCCGGTGAAACAGAAGAGGCGTATCAGGCGCGCGTGCAGGGCGACCTGGAACAATACTTTTTGCATAAAACATTATGGCCGCTTGCGGACGGACGTCTTGAGACGAACGGCGAATTCGAGTCGCGCGTGACGCAGGACTTGCTCACGTCGAAGAATCTTCTCGAAAACACATTCAGCATTCCGGTTGACGGGTTCGCATATCCGTTTAACGATTTCGCGCAGAGCGCGGAAAGCGACTTCCCTGAAGGAAAAGGAGTGCTCTTTAAAATCGTGAACCAGATCTATCCGTTTTCGTTTTATCAGTGGTCGCCGGCGGGCAGCGGTTATTCGCAAAATTATCCGGGGCACGATGGCCAGCTCATCCGGAGAATCGAGCTTAACCCGAATTCGACGCCGCAAAGCCTGCTCAACACGCTTGCGGGCGGTCAGCCTAAATCTCTGCCGTACGAAAATGCCGACCAATCTACGGCCGGATGGGAAAGCACATGGGGCGATGTGAAAATCCGCACGGACGGCGCGCTTTCGGTCGCTGCGACGCCGCAGACCTCGGGCGGACTCGCGATCCTCGACGGCACGAAACTGTGGGATGAATATACGGCGCAGGCGGTCGTCGATTGGAACTTCGCCTCGAACGTCTCCATTATTGGCCACTTTAACCGCGACCCCGATACGGTACAGCGATATATAGAGTGCAGTTTTTCGCAGGGGAATGTCGACTTGCGCCGTGACGACGGCGACGCCGTGACGGTTCTCGCGCATGGCGCGAATGCGGAGATAGAGCCGCGTAGCCAGAATACAATGGGCATCAGTTTTGTCGGCGGTTATGCCGAATGCCTGTGGAATGGCGGCATTGTTGCGAGCGCGCCTTTGAGCGCGGGGGCGCCGCGCGAGGGAGGGTTCGGCGTCGAGGCGTGGGATCCGTCGCTCGGCCTTGCGCAGGTGACGGTGCGGCAGGTTTCGGTGCAGAGTACGGAATGATCATTTATCTCCATGAACCACATATCGGAACGGGTGATCGGGTACGCAAAACGGCAGTGGCAGCTCTTTCGGAAGTCCCTTATGCGGCAGGTGATCGGCGCCGCGGCGCTCTGTCTCTTTGCCGTTCTCGTGCTCAAGATATTCGGCGTCGTACCGCCGTCGGCGGGACCCGTCGGGTCGTCTGTCTCGCGCGTGTCCATATTCTATGATCCTTTCGGCACAAACGGAACGCTTTATGAAACCGCAGCGATAGACGATAGCCGGAGTCCGTATTGGTGGCTCAATTCGGGCGCGAAGATGATCATCAATGACGGCGTTGCGACGACCGTCGAGGGCGCGCTCGATTCGGGCGATCCGTGGTTCAGGAGTTATGCAAAAGACAATCCGACGGACACGGACGGCGGCAGGCATCCGCAGAATATTTTCCGCCTCGTCACGAAAGATTCGTGGCTTGATTACATTCAGGAAGCCTATTTCAAAATCGACGCGCTTAATTTGAGCTCGAGCCCCAACCGGAACGAATCGAACGGCCTCCTTCTTTTCAACCGATATCAGGACGGGGATAACTTATATTATGCCGGCATTCGCGTGGACGGTGCGGCGGTGATCAAGAAAAAAATTCACGGCATCTATTATCAGATGGCATACCATTCTGTTTTTCCGGGGAAATATGACCGCGCGAAAGCGCCGAACCTTTTGCCGACGAATACCTGGATCGGTTTGCGTACGATCGTATATAACGACACGTCGGGCGGGGCGACGGTCAAACTCTATATTGATATAGGCAAAACGGGAAATTGGACGCTCGCGGCAAGCGCATCCGATGACGGGAGCGGCATCGGCGGAGCGCCGATCATGGCGTCCGGCCATGCGGGCATCCGCACCGATTTTATGGACGTTGAGTTCGATGATTTCAAAGTAACAAGAATATGACGTCTCGTTAATATTAAAATGCAAAAGCCCCGCGAATTTTTGCGGAGCTTTCTTGCGCTTTTGCGCGGGCGATCATGCGACGAGCTTCACGGCGAGCGTGATGGCACCCTGGACATCGCTGCCCTCCACGCTTTCGACCCGGGTTTGCAGAAGCTGGCCGTTGGCGGCCTTTATTTTTACGTCATCTCCCGGCATTACCACTCTCG
>Ga0207707_10001252_pt1 | contig 23802 bp, 21 predicted proteins | sample KBSC83BmetaG_FD_184336 | JGI IMG/M metagenome (GOLD analysis project Ga0207707, IMG submission 184336) | Corn rhizosphere microbial communities from Kellogg Biological Station, Michigan, USA - KBS C8-3B metaG (SPAdes) (version 2) | ecosystem: Host-associated > Plants > Roots > Rhizosphere ... | reverse complement strand
GGGCGAAGTGGTGACATCCAATTCGGACAAATTCGCCCCGGGCGATCTCGTCAGCGGCGAATTCGGCTGGCAGGAATATTCCGCCTTCCCGGCGCGCGCGCTCACCAAACACGACAAGGCGCACAAGCCCGAACATATTCTGGGCGTCCTCGGCATCACCGGTCTCACCGCCTATTTCGGATTGCTCGATGTCGGCCATCCGCGCGCCGGCGAAACGGTACTTGTGTCAGGCGCGGCGGGCGCGGTCGGCTCCATCGTGGGGCAGCTTGCGAAGATCGCGGGCTGCCGCGTCGTCGGCACCACGCGCGGCGACAAGGTGAAATGGGTGGTGGACGATCTCGGCTTCGACGCCTGTATCGATTACACCGCCGACAATCTCGACAAGGCGCTGAAGGCGCAATGCCCAAACGGCATCGACGTCTATTTTGACAATACCGGTGGCGATGTTCTCACCGCCGCATTGCGCCGCATGAACCTGTTCGGACGTGTGGTGTGCTGCGGCGCCGTCTCGCAATACAACACCGCGACACCCTCGCCCGGCCCCGCCGGCGTGCCCGGCTTCCTCGTCACCAAGCGCATCCGCATGGAAGGCTTCGTGGTGATGGATTTCTACAATCGCAAAGCACAGGCCGAAGCCGCGCTGGCACGGTTGCTGGAGCAGGGAAAGCTGAAAGCGCCGGTCGATATCGTGGAAGGCTTCGAGAAAATGCCGTCCGCGCTCGAGGGCATGTTCGCGGGCAAGAACAAAGGCAAGCTGATGGTGAAACTGTGAGCGTCGTCAACAACGAAGCGCGCAATCGCTTTGAGCTGGAAGAGAACGGCGAACTGGCTTTCGCCAACTATCGGCGGAGCGGCGATGTCTTCACCATCCCGCATGTCGAGGCCGCAATGGCGTTGCGCGGCAAGGGAAGCGCCAGCCGGTTGATGGAAGGCATTGTCGCCATCGCACGCGAGAACCACTACAAAATCCATCCCACCTGCTCCTATGCGATGGCCTGGTTTCGCAGGCATCCCGAGCAGAGCGATTTGGTCGTCTAGCCCGCCGCCTTGCGCTTGCGGGGCTCTTCCACCCGCAGCAGCATCAAGGCGAGTGCCAGGACGAGAAATGCCATCGTGACGCTGAAGACAGCGGCGTATCCGAACACAGCGGCGATCAATCCGCCGACAAGCGGCCCCAATGCGGCCATCCCGCTCTCCGCCGAGTTGGAAAGCGCCAGGCGCATCGCCATGTCGTCGCGATGGCCGAATTCGAACACGATGTTCTGCGCGCTCATCTGATAGCCGGAATTGGCGGCGCCAAGGCCGAAGAACGCGACAAAGAAGAGTGGCAGCGTATGGACGCTCATCAAGAGCGCGATGGCCGCGATCCAGATACAGAGTGCGCCGATGAAGGACGAACGAAAGCCCGAACGGTCCGACAGATAGCCCCAACCCAGATTGGTCACGGTGTCGGCGATCAGATAGGCGAAAGACAGAAGGCCGATCGTCTGCCCACTCAGGGAAACCGTGTGGGCCGCGTAGATGATATAGAATGGCGACGCCATGCGCCCGGAGATCGCGAAGGTGCGCGCAATCATGAACTCGCGAAAGCCCTTGTCGGCGCGCAGCAACTCGGGAAATTCGCGCAGCCGCTCCATCATCCGCATCCGCGGCCGCAGCGTCGGCAATTCCGGCTCACGCATCAGAACGCCGATGGCGGTGAGTCCAAGGCTGGTCAGCACGAACGCCGTCAGGAACGTCACGCCATAGCCATTGCCCCAGATATTATGGCCGATGAAATAGCGGCCCGCGAAATAGGACAGCAGCGCCGCGATCAGCCCGCCCGTCATGTTGCGCCAGCCCTGCAGGCGGCCGCGGCGCGAAATCGGAATGACCTTCGCAAGCAGATATTGGAACGCAACGCCCTGCCAGCCTGAGAACAGACCAAGCAGAAACAGGAACACAATCGAAGCAACCAGAAGCGACTGGCCATGCAGAAACCATCCCGCCAGCGCCAGTCCAAGGATCTGCACGCGCATCATCGTGCCGAGCATCATGGTGACGGGCAGGACATATTTGCGATGCTCGATGGCGGTCGCGCCCGCGATGGGCGAGATCGTGCTGCCAAGCTGCTGCAGCGCCAGCCCCAGCCCCGTCAGGATATCGGACCCGGAAAGCATGTGGAGATAGGCGGGAACGAAGGTCGGCGCATTGACGAGGCGAAAGCCTGTAAGCCCCAGGGTGCCATGCGTAAAATGACCGGCATAATTGCGGCGCAGGTTGCGCCACACGAAGCTTTCATAGGCCAGCTCGCGCTCTTCGCTGCTCTCCGTGTCCGCGTAGATATTGTCCAAGCTGCCGGACGGGCGTCACGTCCGCGCCCGCCACTCCCCAATTCCTGGGCCATTGATACCAGATTCGGGACACGGTTTTTGCATCGCCGCGGAACCGCGCAGCGCCTATGATCCTTCCGTAGCGGAGTCGCGCGCGGGAGAGCCTCATGACCCATACTGGACTGCCGGAAAAAGCCGAACACACATTCGAAGCGCATTGGCGAATGTTCTTCTTTGAAGGCGTGGTGCTGGTCGTACTGGGCCTTGTGGCGCTCATTCTTCCGCCGCTGGCCAGCATCGCCGTCGCAATCCTGTTCGGCTGGGTGCTGTTTCTCGGCGGCGTGATCGGGTTGGTCACCACCCTGACCGGACGTCACGCACCGGGTTTCTGGTGGTCGATACTGTCATCGCTCGTCGCCATCGTGGCGGGCGTGCTTCTGTTCGGATGGCCTGCCGGTGGCGCGCTGTCGCTCACCGTGATCCTCACCGGCTTTCTCGCCGCGGACGGAATCCTCACCATCATGCTGTCGCTCGAATACCGGCGCGCGCTGCACGATCGCTGGATGTGGCTGATGGTGAACGGGGTGATCGACCTCCTCCTCGCCGCGCTCATCTTCGTCGGCCTGCCTGCTTCCGCGGCGTGGGCGATCGGAATCATCGTCGGCGTGGATATGTTGTTCGGGGGATCGTCGCTGATCGCGATGTCGCTCGCGGCGCGAAATGCGAGTCGGTGAACGGACAAACGCGCAAACCGATGTCGCTCGCGGCGCGAAATGCGAGTCGGTGAACGGACAAACGCGCAAACTCCAATTCGGTTCCGCGCTTTCACGAATTTCATCTGCCGTTAAAGGGACAACAGGCTGGAACATACCTGCGCGGGTTGCCGTATTAATAGAGAGATATCAAGGGTTGACGGCGTGCCTGTCGCGTGGTCATGCAGTTTATGGCGTTTAAGACATCACCTCAGCGTGCCGATCACGCTCCGGCGCCGGATTCCCATTGGGCGCTTTTTCTCGACATAGACGGCACGCTTCTGGATATCGCCGCCACGCCGGAGGCGGTGCACGTGCCGGGCACGCTCACGCGCACTTTGCTGCAGGCGAGTACATGGCTCGGCGGAGCATTGGCCGTCGTGAGCGGACGCCCCTTCGCGCAGATCGACAAACTGCTCTCGCCGTTGCGCCTGCCCGGCGGCGGCGCGCATGGCGCCAGGATCCGCATGCCGAACGGAACGGTGGAAGCGGCAAGCGACGCGCTTGCCGTGCCCGGCGCATGGCGAACATTGCTGAATAACGCGGTGCAGATGTGGCCCGGCGTGATCGTGGAAGACAAGCATCATTGCGTCGCCGTTCACTATCGAACGGCGCCCGAACGCAAGGACGACGTCGAGGATCTGGTAACGCGCCTCGCCGCGCAGGACAAAGAGAATTTCGAAGCGCTACCTGCGCGCATGGCCTTCGAAATCCGCAATCGCGCGCTGACAAAGGCCGTTGTCGTCCGCAGCCTGATGCGCCATGCGCCGTTCAAGGGCCGCATCCCTGTTTTTGTCGGTGACGACGTGACGGATCATGATGGCTTTCGCGCCGCCGAGGAAAAAGGCGGCATCGCGCTGGATGTCGGCACAGCATTCGGCGGCCAGCCTGCCGCCGTGCGCGAATGGCTTGAGCATTTTCGCGACGAGGGGGATTGATCATGGCTCAGCTCGATCTCTCACCGATTGGAAACTGCGCCGTGTCGAGTCTCATCGATACCCGGGGCGTCCACAAATGGTTCTGCTTTCCGCGGCTGGATGGCGATCCGGTGTTCAACGCGCTGGTCAACGGTGAAAATCCCGAAACCGGCTTCATGGACATTGTCGTCGAAAATCTCGCCACGACGAACCAGTCCTACTCGCCACGACGAACCAGTCCTACATCCGCAACACCGCCATTCTTGAGACCATCTATGAGACCGAGGCCGGCGAGACGTTGCGCGTGCTGGATTTCGCGCCGCGCTTCCTGCTCTTCGAACGCAACTTCCGCCCGCCGGGAATCGTGCGCCGCATCGAACCCATCACCGGCACCCCGCGCATCAAAATCCGCGTCCGCCCGACTTTCGACTATGGCAAGACCAAACCGCGCGTCAGCATAGGCAGCAACCATCTACGCTTCATCGGCGACGACCGCATCCTGCGCGTGACCTCGGACCTCGGCCCCAGCTTCATCCAGGACGAAGCCGCTTTCCTTCTCGACAAACCCGTGAACCTCTTCATCGGAACGGACGAGAGCCTGTCGCAGAACCCGGACAGCCTGGCCAAGAATTTCCTGCACGAAACCACGAATTACTGGCTCGAATGGTCGCGCAAGCTCGCTATCCCGTTCGAATGGCAAAAGGCCGTCATCCGCGCTGCGATCACGCTCAAGCTTTGCAGCTATGAAGAGACCGGCGCCATCGTGGCGGCGCTGACGACCTCTATTCCCGAGGCCCCGAACACGGCGCGCAACTGGGACTATCGCTATTGCTGGCTGCGCGACGCCTATTTCACTGTGAACGCACTCAACCAGCTCGGCGTCACCCGCACCATGGAACATTTCGTCCGCTTCCTGGTGAATACGGTGCTGAGCGAGAAAGACTCCGACCTCAATCCGCTCTATCCCATCGTCACCAGCACCGATCTCACCGAGAACAATGCCACCGCGCTTGCCGGTTTTCACGGCATGGGTCCGGTGCGCGTCGGCAACGCCGCATCGACGCAGAAACAGACCGATGTGTACGGCTCGGTCATCCTGTCGGCGGCGCAATTGTTCTGGGATGAGCGAGTCAGTTTTGCCGGGGGGCTCGACCTCTACAAGCGTCTCAAGCCCGTGGGCGAGGCGGCGCTGGCCGCTGCGTTGCAGCCGGATTCCGGCGTGTGGGAATTTCGCGGCCGCACGCGCGTCCACACCTATTCCGTCGCGATGTGCTGGGCCGCCGCGCATCGCATGGGGCTGATTGCCCAGCGTGTCGGCGAAGACAAGGATGCGACGGATTGGAAAGCCAAGGCCGCAAAACTGCGAGACACCATTCTCGCAAAATCCATCACCAAGGATGGCTGGATCTCCGGCGCCTTCGGCGAGGAAATGGTGGACGCGTCATCGTTGCTCCTGCCGCAGCTGGGTTTGATCGATGCGAAGGATGAGCGTTTCCTGAAAACACTGGACATCATCGAGAAGCGTCTCCTGCGCAACGGCTTCCTGCTGCGTTACGACGAGCCGGACGATTTCGGCCTGCCGGAAACCTCCTTCATCATCTGCACCTTCTGGTACATCGACTCGCTTGCCGCGGTTGGCCGTCAGGAAGAAGCACGCGCCCTATACGAAAATCTTTTGTCGCGCCGCAACGCCGCCGGCCTTCTGTCGGAAGATCTGCATCCGCAGACCGGCGATCTGTGGGGCAACTTTCCGCAAGCCTATTCGCTGGTCGGTCTCATACTGTCGGCCTATCGCCTCAGCCGCACATGGGAACAAGGCCTATGGCACGCCTCGTAATCGTCTCCAATCGCGTTCCACTGCCGGGGCAAAGCCAACGCGCCGGCGGGCTGGCAATTGTTCTGCAGGACGTGATGGATTCCGTCGGCCTGTGGTTCGGCTGGAGCGGCAAAACCACGCCAGAAGGCGGCGGCGTGCATTCGACCGTCCATCGCGCCACCGAATACGCGACCATCGATCTTTCGGAAGATGATTATCAAAAATTCTATGTCGGTTACGCGAACAGTGCGCTGTGGCCGTTACTGCACTTCCGCCTGGGCCTCATGGAATTTCGCCGCGAAGACCTTGAGGGCTATCGCGCCGTCAACAAGCTCTATGCCGACACGCTGCTGCCCCTGCTGAAGCCGGACGATCTGATCTGGGTTCACGATTACCAATTGATCCCCTTCGGCGGCATGTTGCGGCGCATGGGCGTTCGCGGACGCATCGGCTTTTATCTCCACATTCCCTTTGTCCCGCACAGCGTTTTCAGCGGATTGCCGCAAGGCGACCTGCTGCTTAAGGATTTGTGCGAATACGATGTCGTCGGCTTTCAGACCAATGAGCATCGCAACGATTTTCTCGACACGGTGCGCCAGTCGCTGGGCCACGACATCACCGAAGACGGCGTCATCCAGGTGCCCGGCCGCCCGGTGCAGACCATCGTCGCGCCGGTCGGCATCGACGGCCTTGCCTTCAATCGCCAGGCCGCGCGCGCCGCCGGAAGCAGGAACAACAAACGGCTGACCGACAGTCTCAACAATCGCCATCTGATGATCGGTGTGGACCGGCTCGATTATTCCAAGGGCCTGCCCAACCGCTTCGAGGCATTCAACCGATTGCTCACGCGCTTTCCCGAACATAGCCAGCATGTGAGCTATCTGCAGGTCGCTGTCCCGTCGCGTGAGGAAGTGAGCGAATACGCATCACTGCGTCCGGTGCTGAATCGCATGGCCGGCGACATCAACGGCCGCCACGGCACATTCGATTGGGTGCCGCTGCGCTATATGAGCCAGGGCGTCTCGCGCGGAACGCTGGCGGGGTTTCACCGCATCTCGCGCGTCGGCCTCGTCACCCCGCTTCGCGACGGCATGAACCTCGTCGCCCACGAGTATGTCGCGGCACAGAACGCGGAAGATCCCGGCGTGCTCGTGCTTTCGCGCTTCGCGGGCGCCGCCAGCTATTTCCAGGACGCCCTGATCGTCAATCCCAACGATCCCGACGAAATCGCCGAGGCGATGCACACAGCGCTGAACATGCCGCTGCAGGAACGCAGGATACGCCATGCGCGTTTGTTCGAGAATGTGTTGCGCCTCACGGCGGCATCCTATTGCCAGAAATTCGTAGCGTCGCTTTCCGCAAAACAAGGGGCATGAAAGGTGAAGGATGATCCCCTCTTCTTTTGGTAAGTTCGCCGGCTATGTTCCCGATTGGCTGATCGGCATCGTCATCCTGTTCGCCACAGCGGCGGCGGCGCTCGCCATATTCCAGCTGATGCGCGCGATGCTGCGGCGATTCCTGCAGGCGCGCCATCCCATGCTGGATGCCCTCATGCAACGGGCCGAACCGCTGATCCGTTTCGCCGTTGTCCTTCTGGCGGTGACGATCATCATTCCGGCTTTGCCCTTCGGCACGAACACGTCACAGACTCTGCACCGGATACTGATCGCCTCCTTCGTCATCCTGCTCGGCTGGATCGCCATCGTCGCGAGCAATCTGGCGGCGGACCGTTATATGCGCCGCTTTCGGATCGATACCGACGATAATCTTCTCGCGCGCAAGGCCGTCACCCAGATGCGCGTACTCAAGCGCACCGCGAGCGTGGTGATCGGCTTCCTCACCCTCGGCTTCGCGCTGATGACGTTCGATGCCGTGCGCGAATATGGCGTGAGCATTTTCGCCTCCGCCGGGGTTGCCGGCATAGCCTTGGGCCTCGCGGCGAAGCCGCTGCTCGGCAATCTCATCGCGGGCGTGCAGATCGCCATCACACAGCCCATCCGCATCGACGATGTGGTGATCATTCAGGGCGAGTTCGGCTGGATCGAGGAATTCACATCGACTTATGTCGTGATCCGGCTTTGGGACTGGCGCCGGATGATCGTGCCGTTGGGCTTCTTCCTGGAGAACCCTTTCCAGAATTGGACGCGCATGTCGGCGACCCTCATCGGCAGTGTCTATTTCCATCTGGATCACCGCACGCCAATTCCCGCGCTGCGTGCAAAGCTGGAAGAGATCGTAAAGACGTCAAAACTCTGGGACGGCAAGGTCGTCAACCTGCAGGTCAGCGACACCACCGAATACACGATCGAAGTGCGCGCTTTGGCCACGGCCCCCAACGCCTCGAAAGTCTGGGATCTGCGCTGCGAGATTCGCGAAAAGATGTTGGCCTTTCTTCAGGCGGAACATCCGGAGGCCTTGCCACGCCGCCGCAACGAAGCGGTCCAGCAGAGCACGACAGCAACGGGAATGCGCCCAGGCGACGAACCCGTCCGCGCGCTGGACCGCGCCGCGCGCGGCGAAGCCGGCATCAGCACGGCGCGATAAGGTTCAGCGTTTGACGGAGAAACCTTCGCGGGCGATGCGCGCGTCATCTACGCCATAACCGGGCAAACGCAAATCGGGTTTCGCGGGCTCTTCGCGAAATTTGATCGCCGGCCCGATGTGGCTATTGCCTTGCCCATCCTGCATCACCATTTCGCGCGCGCGCGCATTTGAATCGCCGAATGCGTCCTTCAATGTGCGCACCGGCGCCCAGCACAGATCGATGGGATTCAGAAACGCCTCCCATTCGGTGCGCGTCTTCTGCTTGAACGTCTCGGTGAAATAGGAAATCAGCGGCGCCTGGGCCGGCCCTGGTTCGCCCTTGGCGAGATCGAGAAAATCGAGGCGGCCCAGCGCGCGTAGAAGATTCTCGCTGAACTTCGCTTCCGACCCGGCCAGCACGATGTATTGATCGTCCTTCGTCTCATAGATGCGGTTCATCGCCTGCCCGCCATAATTGCGCATCTCATGCGGCACCGGCGCTTTGGCTTCCGCGAAGACCGTGCCCGTGATGTTCGGCGTCCAGGCGAGAAGGCTGTCATACATCGCGATGTCGATGTAATCGCCCTTCCCCGTTTTCTCGCGCGCCAGCAACGCCATCAGGATCGCCGACAGCGCGGTCAGCGACGATGCCAGGTCGGCCGCCACAAGATTGGGCATGTTCGGCTTGTCGTCGGAAAATCCACGCGACAGATCCAGCGTTCCGGCCAGCGCCTGCACACCGAGATCGTGCGAAGGCTTGTCGCGCCACGGCCCTTGCTGGCCGAACGCGCTGATCGCGCAATAGACAATGCGCGGATTGCGCGCAGCCACGGTTTCGTAGTCGATGCCCAGACGCTTCACCACGCCGGGGCGGAACGCCTCTACGATCACATCCGCTTCCGCCGCGAGCTTCAGAAACGCCGCCTTGTCGCCCGCGTCCTTGAGATCGAGCGCGAGACTGCGCTTGCCGCGCGCGATATTGCGAAACCAGACCGCCGTGCCGTCCGGCATGCGCGCGCCCATCGCGCGCACGGGTTCGCCGACGCCATTCTTGGGTTCGACCATAATCACGCTGGCGCCGTGATCGGCCATGGTCATCGTCAGGTGCGGGCCGGGCAGGAATTGCGAAAGGTCCAGAACCTTGATGCCTTCGAGTTTCACGCCCATCTCCTGCGCGGGTTGCTCACAAACACATTCGCCTCATAGCATGTCCTCACCACCTTCCGGGACTCGCCATGACCGCCCAGCCGTCCATCCAGTTTGCTTGCGCCGATGACGTAGCGACAATCACGCTCAATCGGCCGCAGAAGCGCAACGCGCTCAACGAAGCGATGTGGCTGGGCCTTGCAGAGGCTGTCCGGCATGCCGATGCCCTCCCCGGGGCCAAGATCATCGTCATCCGCGGCGCGGGTGGCCATTTCGCCGCCGGCGCCGATATTTCGGAATTCGACACCGTCTATGCCTCGCGAGAGCGCAGCGCCCAATATCGCGGCGCGGTGGAAGATGGCGCGCGCGCCATCACGGACGCCGCCAAGCCCGCCATCGCCATGATCGAAGGCTCCTGCGTGGGCGGCGGCATGGCGATCGCGCTCGCCTGCGATCTGCGCATCGCGTCTGCGAATGCCAAATGCGGCATCACGCCCGCCAAGCTCGGCATCGTTTACAGCTTCGGCGACACCAAGCGTCTCGTCGATGCCGTGGGACCATCCAAAGCGAAGGACATTCTCTTCACCGGCCGCATCATGGACGCCACGGAGGCGTACGCCGTCGGGCTGGTGGACGAAATTCACGCACCCGATGCATTGGAGAAAGCCGTCGCGGCCAAATGTGCCCTTCTTGCGAACAACTCCCAGTGGTCGATCCGAGGCGCGAAGGAGATGGTGCGCTTTATCCTCTCCGGCACCACCAAGGAGAACCGGGAGACGACGGACAGATTTCTCGATGCCGTGGGCCAGGCCGATTTCCGCGAAGGCCGAACCGCATTCATGGAAAAGCGGACGCCGAAATTTCCCTATCGCTGAGGCCGCGCATGACGCTCAAGCTCTATCATTGCAAAGGTGCGCGCTCGGTGCGCCCGCTTTGGACGCTCGAAGAAATGGGCATTGCCTATGATCTGGAGTCGATGCGCTTTCCGCCGCGCATCTTCCGCGAGGGCTATCTGGAGATCAATCCGCTCGGCACGGTCCCCACACTGATCGATGGCGATGTGACGATGACGGAGTCCGCGGGCATCTGCCAGTATCTCGTGGATCGCTACGGCCCAACCGATCTCGCCGTGGCGCCGACCGACAAGGATTATGGCTCTTATCTCAACTGGCTGCATCGCAGCGATGCGACGCTTACCTTCCCGCAAACCATCGTGCTGCGCTATTCGCAACTGGAGCCGGAAGATCGCCGTCTGAAACAGGCGGTGGACGATTACACCCAATGGTTCTTCGCGCGCCTGCGCAGTGTCGAGCAGGCCACCGCAGCCAAGGAATACCTCTGCGCCGGGCGCTTCACGATTGCGGACATCGCGGTGGGCTTTGCGCTCTATCTCGCCGAAACGCTTGGCCTGCGCGGCGGTTTCAAGCCGAACACGGAGGCCTATTACAGCCGCCTGCGTGCGCGCCCCGCCTTCCAGCGCGCCATTACACTTTGACACGATTTCCGCCCGCTGCGTCCTAAGCGCGCAACTTGCGGCGCGTGGAATCGTCACCCATGATTGCCGCCACTTGGGGGACAGATGCGACATTTTTCAGCGATAGCATTCGGACTGCTTCTCACCACGCCCGCGCTCGCCGCGGGGCCCGCCACAGCGAAGCAAACGCACGCCGAAAAACCGCTCGCCGGGCTTCTGCCGGTTCGCGCGGATCGGCAACAGGGGAAAATCCTGTTCACGCTACCCAAGCCCGGCGCGGACGGCGTATCCGCCCGTTTCCTCTACACCACGGCCCTGCGCACCGGGCTTGGCGCCGCGCCCACTTTTCTCGACCGCGGCCGCATCGGTGACACACAGATCATCGCCTTCCGCCGGATCGGAAAGAAGATCGCCATCCAGTTCGAGAATCCGCGGTTTCGCGCGAACGGCGCCGACCCTTCCGATCCGCGCGGCAGCGGCGATTTCGCGGTGTCCACGGTCTGGATGGGCGACATCGCGTCGTCGCTTCCGAACGGCGGCTACACGGTCGATATTTCGAGTTTCCTCGCCACGCAGGATCTTGGCATCGCGGCGGCCCTCAACCAAAGCGGCGATACATTCGGCACCGGTGGCGCCGCGCAGGGCGCGGGAAAAGGCTTCAAGCGCGACGACAAGCTGAGCGCGGCCGTGCCGGACTCGGTGAAGGTGTTCCCCGAGAATGTCGAAGTGGATGCGATCCAGACGTACACCTCCGATGAGCCGGGCGATGAGGTGGAGAACATCGCGCCCGATCCGCATCAGGTGAGCTTCACCATCCATTCCAGCTTCGTGAAACTCCCTGCCCCCGGTTTCGTGCCGCGCGCATTCGATCCGCGCATCGGCGGATTCTCGACACAGGTGGTGGATTTCGCCGCGCCGCTCGGCAGCGATGTGGTGCGCGATTACGCCAACCGCTTCCGTCTCGAAAAGACCAATCCCGGCACCGCACCGTCGCGCGTGAAGAAGCCGATTGTCTATTACATCGACAGCCGCGCGCCCCAGCAGATCCGCGATGCGCTGATCGACGGCGTGAGCTGGTGGAAGAAAGCCTTCGAAGCCGCCGGCTATATCGACGCCTTCGAGGTCAAGACGCTGCCGCCCGGCGTCGATCCGATGGATGTGCGCTACAACATCGTGAAGTGGAAGAAAGCCTTCGAAGCCGCCGGCTATATCGACGCCTTCGAGGTCAAGACGCTGCCGCCCGGCGTCGATCCGATGGATGTGCGCTACAACATCGTGAACTGGGACGATCGCGCCACCCGCGGCTGGTCTTATGGACAGGAAATCGTCGATCCGCGCACCGGGGAAATCGTCAAAGGCATGGTGGTGCTGGGTTCCCTGCGCGCACGCCAGGATATCCAGATCTTTGAAGGCCTCGTTGGCGCGGACCAGCTCAACACCGGTGGACCGAACGATCCGGTGCAGGCCGCGCTCGCGCGGCTTCGTCAGCTTGGCGCGCATGAAGTCGGCCACACGCTGGGCTTCGCGCACAATTTCGCCGCCAGCACGCAGGACCGCGCGTCGGTGATGGACTATCCGGCGCCGCGCATCGGATTGGTGAACGGCAAGCCCGATCTCTCCGACGCTTATGGCGTTGGCCTCGGCAAATGGGACATGGCGACGGTCGATTGGCTTTATGGCGCACAGGATCAGGCAACCGCCGATACCAAGGCGCGCGCCGATGTGGCTGCGGGCTTGCGCTATGTGGAAGACGCCGATGCGCGCTCGCCCGATAGCGCGCAGCGCTGGGCCTCGCTCTGGGATGATGGCGCCGATCCGACGGCGGAGTTGAACCGCATGATGACCGTCCGCAGCGCCGCCATCGCGAATTTCGGCCTGGCGTCGTTGGCGCCCGACGAGCCGATGGCGAATTTGCGCCGCCGCTTCGTGCCGATCTGGCTTTTGCATCGCTATGAAGTCGTCGCCACGGCCAAGGCCATCGGCGGCGGCGAATATACCTACGCGGTCAACGGCGATGGACAGGAGCAATCTTTGCCCGTGCCGGCCGATGCGCAGCGCGCCGCGCTCTCGGCGCTGCTGGCGACGTTGTCGCCGGAAGCCTTGCGCGTTCCGGACCGTCTGGTGCCGCTGCTCTCCGCGCCGCGCAACGGCAGCGACAACCGCCAGTTCGACCAACGGCAGCGACAACCGCCAGTTCGACATCGAAGTGTTCGCCACCGCGCATGGCCCCTTGTTCGATCCACTGGTCGCTGCGGATGCCGCTGCCGAGATCACCCTGAACTCTTTGCTGTCGCCCGCGCGTTTGGCGCGCGTCTCTGCGCAACATGCGGTCGATGCCAACATGCCGGGCGTCGATGAAGTCCTGGACAAGTTGTGGTCCGCCGTTCGCCCCGGTGGCGACGCGCTCTCGCGCAGGATCGCCTATCGCGCGATCGCAACGATGGCGGCGACCGCGCAGGACAAGACAACAACGCCGGAAGTCGCCGCGCTGGTCGATCAGAAGCTGCACGATATCGGCGGGCAATTGTCCGGCAGCGATGCCTGGGGCGCGAGCCTGTCGCGCAAACTGCTGGATCCGCGCGAACGCGCCAAGCTTGCGAAGGACCTGTCGCGCAACGCGCCCATCCCGCCTGCCGATCCCATCGGCGGCGGCGAAGGAGACTGGATGGATTTTCCGTAGATTGCCGGTCGCGGCGCCTTAAAAATAGCGTATGGCTACAAAGCCGATGACGACAACGATGGCTGTCGCCGCCATCACCCATTCGAGATATTTTTCGACGAACTGCCGAACCTGCTGACCGAAGACAAACAGCAGGACGGCGACGAGGCCAAAGCGAACGCCGCGTGTAACAATAGACAGGCCAACGAACGCAGCCAGATTATATCCCGCAAACCCGCTCGCGATGGTGACCAACTTGAAGGGAATGGGTGTCGCGCCTTTGATCAGAATGATGAGCGCGCCGTACTCGCGGTAGAGTTCGCGGAAATGCGTCATGTCGCCGGAAAGCCCATAGGCGTCGATGAGCCAAGTTCCAACCGTGCCGTATAGAAACGCACCGATCGCATAGCCGAGAAGGCCGCCCAGAACGGACCAAAGCGTACACCAACCGGCGATCCAAAAGGCTCGCTTTCGATCGGCAAGCATCATCGGCAACAGCATGATATCCGGCGGTATGGGAAAGAAGGACGCTTCGGCAAAAGACACGCCGGCGAGCGTGGCCCATGCATGCGGACCGGCGGCGCGTTCCAGCGTCCATGCATAAAGCCTTCGCAGCGCATTCGGACGCGGCTTGTTGTCCGTGTCAGCCATCGACTTTCGTTCCCAACCGATTTCTTCGCGATTTCGCGGAATGGTCGGAGCGGCGGGATTTGAACCCACGACCCCTTGTCCCCCAGACAAGTGCGCTAACCAGGCTGCGCCACGCTCCGATACCAACAACAAAGACGAACCAACGGTTCGCCGAGGGCCGCGGAATATAGGGGCCACATTCCGGCACGGCAACGCAAGATGCCCGCTTTTTCTCGGTTTGCCTTGCCTATTTCCGCGGCAAATTCGGCCAAATCCTCGGCAAATCTATAGTCCTATTCTCCGGAATAATTATTTGACAACCGTAACGGTCGCGGTGTACAAATCTCCCAACTCTCGAACTGCGCCCGATCCGTAGCCGTCGCTGAAAAGCGGCGGTTTTTTGCGTTCGAGCGCTCTCAACGCGCCATTGCCGCCCCTATGACAATGGAGTTTGTTTTAAAGAGGAGTGGCTGAAGGGCAATTCTGCAACGGGGGGACCCCCCACCCCCCTTACTTGAAATTCAACTACCAGGGCTGGGCGCATCGCACGATAGGCGCGCAAGATCCTGGCGTGTGCGCGAAAACGCATGCGAATTCGCGCCCATTCAAATGCGCAAGAAAAAGACGGATTCGGTGGGCGGGACAATCATGTCCGCGCGATCGCGCAAAAATTCGCGGATTTCGGAAAATTCAACGCCCGGCAGCGGCGCGAATCTTCGCCTTCATCTGCAGCAATTCCGCCAGCAGGATTTCCAGCTTGGTGCGCTGCTCCTCGTCGAGCGCGGGGCGATCGATGCCCGGCGCACTCTGCGGCTCGGCATGGGCGCGCGCCAGATCGGCCATGATGGCGCGGGCGTGCATCGCTTCGTCCTGCCAGACTTCGGCGGCATCTTCGGCGGGCTTGCGCTCGATCGGACCCGTGAACACGGCATCGCCACGACCGATCTCCGCGACATGGCGAAGGCCGCGTTCGCGCAGTACCTTCTGCACGCCCTTGATCGTGAAACCTTCGGCGTAAAGCAGCGAGCGGATGCCGCGCAAAAGATCGACGTCTTCGGGGCGATAGTAACGGCGGCCGCCGGCACGCTTCACCGGCTTCACCTGTGCGAAACGCGTTTCCCAGAAACGCAGAACGTGTTGCGGCACATCGAGATCGAATGCCACTTCGCTGATCGTGCGAAAGGCTTCGGGAGATTTCATGCCCGACGCAGGCAGGCCTGCGGGCACCGCACTCATTCTTCAGCCTCGAAGACGGGCGTTTGCCCGTTGATGATCGCCTTCAGCACATGGCTGGGGCGGAAGACGAGAACGCGGCGCGGCGCGATGGGAACTTCATCGCCGGTCTTCGGATTGCGGCCCATGCGCTGCGATTTCTGGCGCACTGCGAAAGTTCCGAAAGAGGACAGCTTCACGGTTTCGCCCTTGGCGAGCGCCGAGCAGACTTCCTCGAGCATATCCTCGACCATCTGCGCGGACTCGTTACGCGACAACCCGACGGCCTGGAACACGGCCTCGGTCAGATCTGCACGGGTGAGGGTATTGGTCGTCATGACGGGCCCGACTCTGTCATTGCGTGGTCACACGCTATGCGGGGCTGGATTTCCCGTCAACGTCAAAGGGATAGGGGACTTTTTTGAGGTTCCATCCTACCAGCGGACGAGACCGGCACCCCAGGTCAGCCCGCCCCCCATGGCCTCCATGAGAACCAGGTCGCCCCGCTTGATCCGCCCGTCTGCCACGGCCACCGCCAGCGCCAGCGGCACGGAAGCCGCGGAGGTGTTGCCGTGGTCGGCAATGGTGGAAATGAAGCGTTCGGCCGGCAGGTGCAGGCGGCGCGCTGTGCCGTCCAGGATGCGCTGATTGGCCTGGTGCGGCACGAACCAGTCGATGTCGCTGACGGCCACGCCCGCCTCGTTGGCCGAGGCCAGAATCGAATCGGCGATGTTGATGACGGCGTGCTTGAAGACTTCCTTGCCCTGCATCCGCAGATGCCCGGTGGTGCCGGTCGTGGACGGTCCGCCATCGACATAGAGAAGATCGTGCAACCGGCCGTCGGAATAGAGTTTGGTGTTCAGCACACCGCGATCGGCGGGCGTGCCCTCGCCTTCGCCCACGCGCAGAACGATCGCACCCGCGCCGTCGCCGAACAGCACGCAGGTCGTGCGGTCGGTCCAGTCCATGAGCCGCGACATCGTTTCGGCGCCGATCAGAAGAACCGTCTTGGCCTGCCCGCAGCGGATGAAATTGTCCGCGACAGCGAGGCCATAGATGAAACCGGAGCAGACCGCTTGAACATCGAATGCCGCGCCGCGCGTCATGCCGAGACGCGCCTGAATCTTGGTAGCGACGGAGGGAAAGGTTTCGTCCGGCGTCGTTGTTGCGACGACGATCAAATCGATCTCATCCACGCCGATCTGCGCATTGGCCAACGCGGCCTGCGCCGCCCGGAATGCCAGTTCGGATGTGGTCTCGCCCTTTTCGACGATATGGCGGCGCTCGATGCCGGTGCGCGCGCGGATCCATTCGTCGCTGGTGTCGACCATCTTGGCGAGTTCGGCATTGGTCAGGATGCCGGCCGGGAGGAACGCACCGCAGCCGATGATCTGGGAACGGATTACGCTCACGAGGCCCCAACTCCGGACGCAGCCACCGGAACCGGCACTGCGAGGCGGGCCCGGTCGGCCACGATCTTCGAGATCACGTCGGCCCGCACCATGTCGATGGCCATGTCCAGCGCGCTTGCGAAACCCAGCGCGTCGGTGCCGCCATGGCTTTTCACCACGATGCCATGTCGATGGCCATGTCCAGCGCGCTTGCGAAACCCAGCGCGTCGGTGCCGCCATGGCTTTTCACCACGATGCCGTTCAGGCCCAGAAAGACGCCGCCATTCGACGCGCGCGGATCGAGCTTGCGGCGCAGCGCGTTCAAGGCGCCGGAGGCAAATACCGCGCCGATCTTGCCAAGCAGCGATCGCGTCAGCGAATTGCGCAGAAAGCCGATGACAAGCTTGGCTGCGCCTTCCGCCGTTTTGAGCGCGACATTGCCGGTGAAACCGTCGGTCACCACGACATCCACCGTGCCGCCCGAAATGTCATCGCCTTCGACAAAGCCCTGGAAGTCGATGGGCAGCCCTGCCGTGCGCAAAATCTGCGCGGCGCCGCGAACGGCCTCATTGCCCTTCTGGTCTTCTTCGCCGACGTTGAGAATGCCAAGCGTCGGCTTTTCGAGGCCCAGCACGGCGCGCGCGAAGGCCTGGCCCATCACGGCGAAATCGACAAGCTGTTCGGCATCCGCCGAAATGTTGGCGCCGACATCCAGCACGACGCTTTGCCCGCGCATGGTCGGCCACAAGGCCGCGATGGCGGGACGGTCGATGCTGTCGAGCGGACGAAGCTGCAGCAAGGACATCGCCATCAGCGCACCGGTGTTGCCGGCGGAAATGGCGACGTCTGCTTCTTTCTTGGCGACGGATTCGATGGCGCGCCACATGGACGTATTGCGTCCGCGGCGCACGATCTGGCTTGGCTTGTCTTCCATCTTCACGCGCTCGGGCGCGTGACGCATCTCCACGCGATCAGCGACCTTCTTGCGCTTCGCCAGCAGCGGCGTCAGCTCGGCCTCATCGCCGTGCAGGAGAAATTTCACGGTGGGATGGCGCACGATCGCGCGCGCGACAGCCGCAACGATCACGCTTGGGCCAGCGTCGCCGCCCATTGCGTCGATAGAAACCGTGAGAGTGGGAGCCGCCATCACCTTGTCACCGCGTGGGACATTTGCCGTCGCTGGCAATTTTCACGCGAAACCGGTCAGCCCTTGGCCTGCACGACCTCGCGTTCGCGATAGTGACCGCACGAACCGCAAACGTGATGGGGACGGCGCTGCTCGCCGCAATTGGGGCATTCGTTATGGCTGGTCGCCACCAGCTTGTGATGCGAACGGCGCATGTTGCGGCGCGACGGCGATGTTTTTCTCTTTGGGACCGCCATGGCGGACAAGCTCCTTGCAAAAACCGATATGCCGAATCGGAAAAACGGGCACACCCTTGGCGCGCCTGCCAATTTTGACCGGGTCGGCAAAATGAGCGGCGGAGTAAAGGGGAAACGCGTCCCGGATTCAAGGGAGAATATCCCCTTTATTTGGTGGTTTTCAGCCCTCGCCCTTCAACCTCTTGAGGATGGCAAAGGGGCTTTCCGGCTTGGCGTCTGGGGGCTCTGGAAGGGTGAAACTCTCCTCCTCGGCCCGGGGATAGGGGTCCAGGGCCAGCGATAGCTCCTCCAGAAGGGGGGCTGCCAGATCGTAATGAGGGCTCTCGATCTCTTCCGGGGCGTCGTCATCCGCCGCCGAGAGGGTGAGCTCCTTGTCCGGCTCCGGTGCGTGGCGGCTGCGATAGGCGACGTGAAGCTCGCGGGAGAAACGCTCTTCGATGCGCGTTCGCAGAGGCTTCAGCGTCACGACGGAGGATTGCGTAAGATTGCATGTCAAAACCGCTTCATAGCGATAGCGGTTCATCGAGAGTTTGCGCAGCGCAATGACGCCAACGAACTTCTCGACGCTAACGACCTCAAGCCACCCCGCGATTTTCGCGCGCTGTTCCGGATTCGCGTCGATGGTGACCTCGGTGCCCGCGACGGAGAGATCGGAAAGATCGTAGATGCGTTCTATGGGTGCTGAGCTAGCCATGGCAGTTAACGGATAAGAGTGGAAATCGCAGCCAGATCGGGAAAGCCGGACGAAAGATCGCTTTCGTGAAGCTTGGCGCGCGCGGCAAGGGCATAGCTCGCCAGCGCGTCAGCATCCGCATCGTGCCCCGCCTCCCCCCGGTAGATGTTTCGCAGGATCGCATCCTTCAAAGAACCGTCCTGTGCTGCCGCGCCGTAAGCGGACAAGCGACCGTAGAAGGCATCCGCCATCTTCTTCACGCGATGGCCGATGCCGATATCGCCGACGCCAAGATCGCGAAGGCTCTCGTCGAAGCTCGCGAACAGCGTGTCGATCAGGCCTTGTGAAACATCTTTCATTCCCTGTTCCCGCAATCTTTCGAGAACCAGCCACGCATGCAGAACGACCAGATCGAACCGGCCATCGATCGTATCCGGAACCCCAAGTTTCGCGAAAAACACGGGCTGGCGCGCCTGCGCCCCAATGGCCGTGCAAAGCGCGGCCCCAAGGGATTTTCCGCTGCGCGATTTCAGAAGCGCCTTCAACATAAACCGTCTCCGAGGGACCGGCTTGAAACCGGAGCCTGCCAAGGCTAGCACATCGCCCCGGGGTATAGCGGATTGCAAGGATGTCGCGCATGAGAATTCCCGTTTTGGCCGCGGCCGCTCTGGCGCTGATGGCGTGTACGCCGGTCATCAGCCAGCGAGGCTATCTGCCGGATCCCGCCGGTGAGGCGTCTATTCGCGTGGGTTCGGACACCAAGACCTCCGTCCAGAAACGGCTCGGCGATCCTTCGACCTCCGCCACCTTCGGCGACGACGCCTGGTATTACATCTCCAGCACCGAACGGCAGGTCGCATTCTTCGATCCCTCGACCACCAGCCGGAAGATCATGGCCATCCATTTCGACAAGGACGGCAAGGTAACGGACATCAAACATTTCGGTTTGAAGGACGGCCATGTCGTTGCCTTCGAAACCCGCACCACGCCGGCCAAGGGCCGCGAGCTGACCTTCCTGCAGCAGCTGTTCAGCGCCACGCCCGGCATACCGCTCGGCGGCGTGACTCCCGGCCAAAACCCGGGTGACAACGGCCCCTGATTTTCGGATCGCAACCGGAAAACAAAAAACGCGCGAGTTGCCTCGCGCGTTTTTCATTTCATCCGTGATGCTGGCTTAGAAAATCTTCGCCAGGGTGGCCAGAAGAAGCAGCGCCACGATGTTGGTGATCTTGATCATCGGGTTCACGGCCGGACCGGCAGTATCCTTGTAGGGATCGCCGACAGTGTCGCCGGTCACCGCTGCCTTGTGGGCGTCGGAACCTTTGCCGCCGAAATGGCCGTCTTCGATGTACTTCTTCGCGTTGTCCCATGCGCCGCCGCCCGAGGTCATCGAGATGGCGACGAACAGGCCCGTGACGATCACGCCGAGCAGCATGGCGCCGAGCGCATTGAACGCTTCGGTTTTACCGGCAACCCAGTTCACCAGGAAGAACAGCACGATCGGCGACAACACCGGCAGCATGGACGGGATGATCATTTCCCGGATCGCAGCCTTGGTGAGCAGGTCGACCGCGCGCGCGTAGTTCGGTTTCTGCGTGCCCTGCATGATGCCGGGCATTTCGCGGAACTGCTTGCGCACTTCCTCGACCACCGCACTGGCCGCACGTCCCACCGCCGTCATCGCCCAACCGCCGAAGAGGTAAGGCAGAAGACCGCCGATGAAGAGACCGACGACAACCCACGGATTCGCGAGCGAGAAGGTCGGGACCTGCAAGCCTGCGAAGTAGTGGTAGGTGTCCGAATGCGCAATGAAGTATTGCAGATCCGAAGTGTAGGCCGCGAACAGCACGAGCGCGCCAAGACCGGCGGAACCGATCGCGTAGCCCTTCGTGACGGCCTTCGTCGTGTTACCCACGGCGTCGAGCGCGTCGGTCGTCTTGCGAACGTCTCCTTCGAGGCCTGCCATTTCGGCAATGCCGCCCGCGTTGTCGGTCACCGGACCGAACGCGTCGAGCGCCACAACCATGCCGGCCAGCGAGAGCATCGTGGAAACCGCGATCGCGATTCCGAAGAGGCCCGCGAGCCAGTTGGCCACAACGATACCGACGCAAATCGTCAGCGCCGGAAGCGCCGTCGATTCCATCGAGATCGCAAGACCCTGGATCACGTTGGTGCCGTGACCGGTCACTGACGACTGCGCGATCACCCTCACAGGGCGGAAGTTCGTGCCCGTGTAGTATTCGGTGATCCACACGATCGCGCCGGTGACGGCGAGACCGACGATGCCGCAGTAGAACAAGGTCTGGCCGGTCACCAGATGACCGGGAGCCTGCGCGATCACGGTGTGGAGGCCGACGATCCAGTCGGTGAGCGGCCAGAGGCCGGCCAGCGAAAGAAGGCCCGTCGCGATCACGCCCTTGTAGAGCGCGCCCATGATGTTGTTGCTTTTGCCGAGACGCACGAACATCGAACCGATGATGGAGGTGACGATGCACATGCCCGCGATGGCGAGCGGATAGAGCATCAGCGCCGACTTCAGGGGACCGGCAAAGTAGATCGAGGCCAGAACCATCGTGGCGACGGTCGTCACCGCGTAGGTTTCGAACAGGTCCGCGGCCATGCCGGCGCAATCGCCCACGTTGTCGCCAACGTTGTCGGCGATCGTGGCCGGGTTGCGTGGGTCGTCTTCGGGAATGCCCGCTTCGACTTTGCCGACCATGTCGCCGCCGACGTCCGCACCCTTGGTGAAGATGCCGCCGCCGAGACGCGCGAAGATCGAAATCAGCGAAGCACCGAAGCCCAGCGCGACGAGTGCGTTGGTGACGACACGACCCTGCGTTTCATCAGCGATGTCCATGTTCAGGCCGTAGCGGAGGAACGTGTAGTAGCCCGCAACCGCGAGAAGGCCGAGACCGACGACGAGCAGACCCGTCACGATGCCGGAGCGGAACGCCACCGAGAGACCAGCGGCCAATCCGCTGCGCGACGCTTCCGCCGTGCGCACATTCGCGCGGACGGAAACGTTCATGCCGATATAGCCGGCAAGACCGGAGAACGTTGCGCCGATCAGATAACCGACGGCGACTTGCCATCCGAAAATCCAGAAGGCCAGCGCGAATATCACGATGCCGACGATGGCGATGGTCGTGTATTGGCGATTGAGATAGGCCGCCGCGCCTTCCTGAATGGCGGCGGCAATTTCCTGCATCCGCTCGTTGCCGGCGCTCTGGCTCAGCACGGAGCGGATCGTCCAGGCGCCGTACAGCAGTGCAAGCACGCCGCAGCCCAGGACGAGTTCAAGCTCTAAACCCATGGTTTTCCCTCTTGCGAATTTTGGAACCCCCGGCCGGCGCCAAAACGCTGGCCGGTCCCCATGGCCGGCCGGAACAGACCCACCGCTTCAAGGGCGCGGAAGCTATGCCAAAACGCTGGGAGAAGCGCAATATTTCAAGCGCCGCGGGATGCTTGACGATTCAGGACGGACTGGTCGCCGGCGGGGTCGCGCCGGGCCGCAATGGACGGACCTGGACTTCCATCAATTTGAGATCCGTGACTTTGCCCGGCCCCATGACCTTCTTCGCCAGAGCCAGCAACCGAGGTCCGAGCGTTGCTCTATCCACAGCCATGGGATCGTCAGGCTTGCCGATGGAAGAGGCATTCACGTCCCGGACGAAGGCATCCTGGATGAACGGCACCTTCGCTTGGATTTCCATGGCCGCGGCCTGCGACGCGCCCACAATTTTGCAGGAGATATAGGCATAAGCCAAAAGCCCTTCCCCCGAGGAAAGCGGCGCGATGAGATAAGGCATCTCGACGCTGGTTCCCGCCTTTGCGTCAGGCTTCTTGGCATCCTCCGCCACGCCCGCATGGGTTGAAGCCAAGAGAAGCAGTCCGGTTATCAGGGCAGTGACGCGCATGGCGAACCCTCGCAGAGCCGGCCTAATGGACCATGAACGAATCAGAAGTGCCGATAGCCCTTCTTTGATACTGGAATTTCGTGGCCGGATGAATTCAGCAAGGCGATGCCTTTGCCGGCTTCCACCCGCCCGATCTCCGTAACAGGCGTCCCAGCCCGTTCCGCAATCTGCGGAATTTCGTCGCGCCTGGCAGCCGGTGTGGTGAATGCGATCTCATAGTCATCGCCCGCGGTAACGGCCGACAACACGGATTCTCCCGCAGCCTTGAAAGCCAGGGAGAGCGGAATGCGATCCGCATCGATCGTGAGCCGGACGCCCGATGTTTCGGCGATATGACCAAGATCGGCCAGCAGGCCGTCGGATACGTCCAACGATGCGGTCGCAATTCCGCGCAGGGCCTGTCCCAGCGCAAGACGCGGCGAAGGGACTTGATAGCGAGACACCAGCACGTCGCGCTCAGAGGCGGAGAGGTTCGCGATCTCGTCTTTCAAGGCAGCCAGCCCCGCGCCCGCGTCGCCGATAGTGCCGGAAACGAAAACAAGATCTCCGGGCCTGGCGCCATTGCGGCGGATCATCCGGCCGGCAGGGGCAAAGCCGAACGCGGTGATGGCAATCGTCAGAGGGCCGGACGTAGACGTCGTGTCGCCCCCGAAAAGCGCGACGGAAAACGCGTTCTGGTCTTCGCGCAAGCCATCCGCGAAGGACTGCATCCAGGGCAAGGTCCAATCGCGCGGCATCGCCAATGATAGCAAATACCCCGCCGGTAGGGCTCCCTTCGCGGCGAGGTCCGACAAATTCACGCGCAGCGATTTTTTTGCGATCATCTTCGGCGGATCGTCGGCGCGGAAGTGAACGCCCGCGGTCAGGAGGTCCGCCGTAACAACGAGTTCGCATCCCGGCGGCGGCTGGATCGTGGCCGCATCATCGGTCAGCCCATAGGCACCGGCAGCCTCAGCGGAAAGCGGCGCGAACAGTTTCGCGATGAGCTCAAATTCGC
>Ga0207707_10001249_pt1 | contig 23831 bp, 17 predicted proteins | sample KBSC83BmetaG_FD_184336 | JGI IMG/M metagenome (GOLD analysis project Ga0207707, IMG submission 184336) | Corn rhizosphere microbial communities from Kellogg Biological Station, Michigan, USA - KBS C8-3B metaG (SPAdes) (version 2) | ecosystem: Host-associated > Plants > Roots > Rhizosphere ... | reverse complement strand
CTGCTGTCGGAGATCCTGCCGCCGGGGCTGCCGTTCAGCTACATCAACAAGCCGCTCAAGAAGAAGGAAATCTCGCGCATCATCAACGCGAGCTTCCGTCGCTGCGGGCTTCGTGAAACGGTGATCTTCGCCGACAAGCTGATGCAGGCCGGCTACAGCCTGGCGACGCGCGGCGGCATCTCGTTCGCCGCCGACGACATGCTCGTGCCCGCCGAGAAGCATCGCATCATCGCGGAAGCCGAATCGCAGGTGAAGGAGATCGAGGCGCAGTACACGTCGGGCCTCGTCACGCAGGGCGAGCGCTACAACAAGGTCGTCGACATCTGGGGCCGTGCGGGCGACGACATCGCGAAGGCGATGATGGCGCAGCTCGGCACGATGGAAGTGACCGATCGCGACGGCAAGGCCGCGAAGCAGGACTCGTTCAACTCGATCTTCATGATGGCCGACTCGGGCGCGCGCGGTTCCGCCGCGCAGATTCGCCAGCTCGCGGGCATGCGCGGCCTGATGGCGAAGCCCGACGGCTCGATCATCGAGACGCCGATCACGGCGAACTTCCGCGAGGGCCTGAACGTGCTGCAGTACTTCATCAGCACGCACGGCGCGCGGAAGGGCCTTGCGGACACGGCGCTGAAGACGGCGAACTCGGGGTACCTGACGCGCCGCCTCGTCGACGTGACGCAGGATCTCGTCGTGACCGAGGAGGATTGCGAGACGCGCAATGGTGTCGCGATGAAGGCGCTGGTCGAAGGCGGCGAAGTGATCGAGCCGCTGCGCGAGCGCATCCTCGGCCGCGTCGCCGCGTCGGACATCATCAATCCGGAAACGCAGGAGACGCTGTACGAGGCGGGCAAGCTGCTCGGCGAGGACGAGGTCGAGCGGATCGAGGTGCTCGGCATCGACGAGGTCAAGGTGCGCACGCCGCTCACCTGCGACACGCGTTACGGCCTTTGCGCCGCGTGCTACGGGCGCGACCTGGGCCGCGGTCATCTCGTCAACGTCGGCGAGGCGGTCGGCGTGATCGCCGCGCAGTCGATCGGCGAGCCCGGCACGCAGCTCACGATGCGCACGTTCCACATCGGCGGCGCGGCATCGCGGACGGCGGCGGCATCGCAGGTCGAGTCGAAGTCGACGGGCACCGTGCGCTTCTCGGCGCTGATGCGCTACGTGACGAACGCGAAGGGCGAGCTCGTCGTCATCGCGCGGTCGGGCGAGGTGATGATCTACGACGACAACGGCCGCGAGCGCGAGCGCCACAAGGTGCCGTACGGCGCGACGCTGCAGGTCAAGGACGGCGATGCGGTGCGGGCGGGCAAGGTGCTCGCGCTGTGGGACGCGACGGCGCGTCCGATCATCACCGAGTATGCAGGCACCGTGAAGTTCGAGAACGTCGAGGAAGGCGTGACGGTGGCGAAGCAGGTCGACGAAGTGACGGGGCTTTCCACGCTCGTCGTCATCGATCCGAAGCGCCGCGCCGGCACGACTGCCAAGGGCGTGCGGCCGCAGGTGAAGCTGCTCGACGCTGCCGGCGACGAGATCCGCATCGCGGGCTCGGATCTGCCGGTGAACATCACGTTCCAGTTGGGCTCGATCATCACGGTGAAGGACGGCCAGCAGGTGGCGGTTGGCGAGGTGCTCGCGCGCGTTCCGCAGGAGACGTCGAAGACGCGCGACATCACGGGCGGTCTGCCGCGAGTGGCGGAACTGTTCGAGGCGCGCGCGCCGAAGGACGCGGGCACGCTCGCCGAAGTCACGGGCACCGTTTCTTTCGGCAAGGACACGAAGGGCAAGCAACGGCTGGTCATCACCGACCTGGACGGCGTCGCCCACGAGTACCTGATCCCGAAGGACAAGCACGTGACGGCCCACGACGGCCAGGTGGTGAACAAGGGCGAGATGATCGTCGACGGTCCCGCAGATCCGCACGACATCCTGCGGCTCCTCGGCGTCGAGGCGCTCGCGCGCTACATCACCGACGAGGTGCAGGACGTCTATCGGCTGCAGGGCGTGAAGATCAACGACAAGCACATCGAGGTGATCGTGCGCCAGATGCTGCGCCGTGTGCAGGTGCTGGATCCGGGCGACACGCGGTTCATCCAGGGCGAACAAGTCGAGCGTTCAGACCTTCTGGACGAGAACGACAAGGTCAAGAGCGACGAATCGAAGCAGCCGGCGACCTACGAGCACATGCTGCTCGGGATCACCAAGGCTTCGCTTTCGACCGACTCGTTCATCTCGGCGGCCTCGTTCCAGGAGACGACGCGCGTGCTCACCGAGGCAGCGATCATGGGCAAGCGCGACGACCTGCGCGGTTTGAAGGAGAACGTCATCGTCGGCCGGCTGATCCCGGCGGGCACGGGCCTCGCGTATCACAATGCGAGGCGGCGTCAGAAGCTGCTCGGACCGGAAGCCGCGACGGTTATCACCGAAGAAGCGGCGACCGCTGCGCAGACCTCCGAGGTGTCGGCGAACGCGGCTTGAACGTTCGTTACCGCTTCAATTACAACCGGCGCGCGAGCGCCGGTTTTTTATCGCACCACCGCTACCGCGTTGGCGGCGCCTCGTGGCCGAAATCCTCGAGCACCTTCACGAGCACATCGGGATGGACCCGGACGGCACCGCCGAACGGATGGTCGATCGCGAGAATGATCAACAATCCGGAACAGACGATCAGCGACAATCCCCCCGTCATCAGCAACTGCGCGCGGACGTTTCGTGCGCCGAAGAACCACGTGAAGCCGATCGTGATGAACCCGCCGGTGACCAAACCGAACCAGATCACGCCCGGCACTACGGTGGCCGCCTTCAGCAGCCGTTCGCGGCGCGCTTCCGTTACGTCGCTCAACTGGTGCAGCACTTCGGCGAGAATCGCCTGCTGCCGGTTATCGGCTGGCTGGTACTTCAGTACGCCCGCGTAGAGATCATTCAGCGCCTGCGTCGCCTTGGCGCTTGCAGCGCCGCGCTCCATCGCGGGCCAGTCGTCGGCGATCGCCGTCTCGAGATAGCGCGTAAGGAGCGCGCGGACATTGTGCCCGGTCTGAGCGTCCATACCGCCCGTGAGTCGATAGAGGTTCACGGCCGATCCCCCTTCGCGCACCACGTCGGATTCGGCGGCGGTCAATTGCTCCCATACGACGAAGACCGCGAACGCAAGCAGCACCGCATAGATAACGCCGACGACGGCGAACTTGAAGCCGGCGACCTCGTTGTTCTCGGTGAGCTGCTTGAGTGGGGTTCGGCGGCGAACGACGATGGTGCCGCCGACGGCGAGCGCGGTGGGAAGCACGACGATCAGGAAGAAGGACGGCCAGAGCGGCAGCGTGGCGAGCGACATGGTTCGTCCATCCCGCGAGCGAAGGCGCGGGCGCGGCATTGTTCATCGATCCGCCGGAGCTTGCAAGATGAGGAACGGGCCACGAGCCGCCGCCTAACGTTGCGCACGTCACCATGCCGACGAAGGCGCGAATTGGCGGTGCGAATCGGCGCCCGGTCGGCCCCGGTATAATTGCGCGCGTCATCGGGGAGTAGCCGCCCTTTTCAACAGGGGCTTGCGTCAACACGCTTGGCTTCGGCCATGGCGCAAGCGGTTTCCTGGCTTGGCGAGACCTTTGACCACGTCGCCTTCGGAGGGCCGGAGAAGCGCGCGTGGTCATGCGTCCGCTGTCCGGCCGGGAGTCGCATTGGAAGCCTTCCTCGTCTCGACCGGCGTCGTCGCCCTCGCCGAAATGGGCGACAAGACGCAGTTGCTCGCCTTCGTCCTCGCGGCCCGCTTTCGCAAGCCCGTGCCGATCATCGCCGGCATTCTTCTCGCGACGCTCGCGAACCACACGATCGCCGGCGCCCTCGGCGCATGGATCACGTCGCAGTTGAGCCCGGGCACGCTTCGGATCGCGCTCGGCATCTCGTTCCTCGCGATGGCGGCGTGGACGCTCGTCCCCGACCGGTTCGACGAGGCGGACGCGAGGCTTCCGCATGCGAGCGTCATCATGACGACGATCGTCGCGTTCTTCCTGGCCGAGATGGGCGACAAGACACAGATCGCGACGGTCGCGCTCGCGGCGCGCTATCACGCGTTCGGCACCGTCGTCGCCGGGACCACGCTCGGGATGATGATCGCGAACGTGCCGGCCGTGCTGATCGGCGGTCGCCTCGCCGACCGGCTTCCGATCCGGCCTGTGCGCGCGATCGCCGCCGCGATCTTCGCCGCACTCGGACTGGCCGCGCTGCTCGGCTTCGGTACGTGATCGAATCCGAAGCGGCCATTGATACCATCTGACGCCGGTTCGGGCCAGCAAGGAGTCTCGATGTCCCTCGCGTTGACGATCTCAGGCTTGTCGAAGACCTATCCGAACGGCGTGCAGGCGCTGTCGGACGTGTCGCTCACGATCCCGACCGGCATGTTCGGCCTGCTCGGGCCGAACGGCGCGGGCAAGTCGACGCTGATGAGGACGCTCGCAACGCTGCAGGATGCCGACACGGGGACCGTCACCATGGGCATTCGCGCCGCTGGGCCGTCCCATGGCGCGAATTGCGCCTCCGCGGGGGGCAGCGCAGCGGCGAAGCCGCAAGCGTGGGGGGATCACAGCCTCGACGTTCTTCGCGACAAGGCGGCGGTGCGTCGCATCCTTGGCTACCTGCCGCAGGATTTCGGCGTCTATCCGAAAGTGAGCGCCGAGGAGTTGCTCGACCATCTCGCGCGCCTCAAGGGCCTCGCTGACCGGAGGATGCGGCGCGAGGTCGTCGCGAGCCTGCTGCGGCAGACGAACCTGTACGACGTGCGCAAGAAGGCGCTCGGCGGCTTCTCGGGCGGCATGCGACAACGGTTCGGGATCGCGCAGGCGCTGCTCGGCAATCCGCGGCTCATCATCGTCGACGAGCCCACGGCGGGCCTCGATCCCGAGGAGCGCGTGCGCTTCCATAACCTGCTCGCCGAGATCGGCGAGAACGTCATCGTCATCCTGTCGACGCACATCGTGTCCGACGTCTCGGACCTTTGCGCGCAGATGGCGATCATCGACAAGGGCCACGTGCTGCTGACCGGCCGCCCCGGCGATCTCACGCGACGCCTCGACGGACGCGTCTGGCAAAAGGCGATCGCGCGCGCCGACCTCGCGGCAACGAAAGCCGTCTACCCGGTGATCTCGACGCGCCTCGTGGCCGGTCGCACGCTCGTCAACGTCGTCGGCGATCAGGTCCCGGGCGAAGGCTTCGTGCCCGTTCCCGCGACACTCGAGGACGTCTACTTCGCCGCGATCGCGGCGCGGCTCGGCGCGCCGGTGCCCGCCTGATGGCAAGTTTCGCGACGATCGCCGGCTTCGAGTTCCGCACGCGCTTCACGCGGATCTCGACGTGGGTGTATTTCGCGATCTTCGTCGCGCTGGCGATGTTCTGGATGGCCGCGGCCGGCGGCGCGCTGCGCAACGCATCGGTGTCGTTCGGCAGCAGCAAGACCTGGATCGATTCACCGTACGCGATCGCGCAGATGTACGCGCTCCTCGGCATGATGGCGCTCACCGTGATCGGTGCGGTCACCGGACGCGCGGTGCAGCAGGATTTCGAGTACCGCACCGAGGCGTTCTTCTTTACGGCCCCGGTGCGCAAGCTCGACTATCTGGCCGGCCGCTTCGCCGGTGCGGTCGCCGTGCTCGTCGTGATCCTCGCGAGCATTCCGATCGGCAGCGTCCTCGGCCTGCTCCTGCCCGGCATCGACGTCGATCGCGTGGGGCCGGTGCGTCCGCTCGCCTACCTATTGCCGTTTGCGACGACGCTGCTGCCGAACGTCGTCGTGCTCGGCGCGATCTTCTTCTGCCTCGGCGCGTTGACGCGGCGCATGCTGCCCGTCTACGTCGTGAGCATCGTGCTGCTGATCGGCTACCTGACCGCGCAGGGATTGCTGCGCGACATGGAAAACAAGTCGATCGCGGTGCTGCTCGATCCGTTCGGCTCGACGGCGCTCTCGAAGCTGACCGAATACTGGCCGATCGCCGAGCGCAACGGGCGACTCGTGCCGCTTGCCGGCTACCTGCTCTGGAACCGCCTGTTGTGGCTCGCGATCGCGCTCGTCGTGATCGGCGTGACGACATGGCGCTTCCGTTTCGTGCAGCCATCGAGCGGGTCACGGAGGGTCGTGCCGGATGCAGACGCGGCCGTCGACGCGGAGGAGGCGGCCGAAGCGGCACTGCACGCGCCGCGCACGGCACCTGCCGCCGTTCGCGCGCGGCGCCTGCTGCCGCGGATGGTCTGGCTCAACTTCCGCGAGACGGTCAAGAACGTCTACTTCGCCGTCATCGCGCTCGCCGGCATCCTCTTCTGTATCACCGTCAGCACGACGTCGGGCAGCATCTTCGGCACCACCACGTGGCCCGTCACGTACCAGATGCTCGACATCGTGTCCGGCACGTTCGCGGTCTTCATGCTGGTGATCGTGACGTTCTACGCGGGCGAGCTCGCATGGCGCGAGCGCGAAGCGCGGCTCGACCAGATCCACGACGCGCTGCCGATCCCGACCTGGCTGCCGTTCGTCGCGAAGCTTCTCGCGCTGATGCTCGTGCCGGTCGTGCTGCAGGCCGTGATGATGCTGACCGGCCTTGGCATCCAGACGGCCAAGGGCTATCACCGCTACGAGCCCGGCCTTTACCTGCACGCGCTGTTCGGCATCGAGCTCGTCGACTACTGGCTCGTCTGCGTGCTGGCGCTGACGGTGCATTCGATCGTGAACCAGAAGTACCTCGGTCACTTCGTGATGATCGTGTACTTCGTCGCCGTCGAGTTCGGCAGCCTGCTGGGCTTCGAGCATCATCTCTACAAGTACGCGACGAACGGTGGCTTCACGTACTCGGACATGAACGGCTTCGGTCCCTTCCTCGTTCGCGTTCGCTTCTTCCAGGCATACTGGGCGGCGGCAGCCCTTTTGCTCGCTCTCGCGGCGTACCTCTTCTGGCAGCGCGGCACGGTGAGTGGCTGGCGTGCGCGCGTGGCCGTCGCCTGGCGACGCGTTACGCCGCGCGTGGCGGCGATCGCTGCAAGCGCGGCGGTCGCGATGGCAGCGCTCGGCGGCTACATCTTCTACAACACGAATATCCTGAACCCGTACCTGACCACCTACGATCAGCAGGCGCGGCAGGCGGATTACGAAAAGCGCTACAAGTCGCTCGAGCGCGCGCCGCAACCGAAGATCGCCGACGTCTCCGCCACCGTCGATCTTTATCCGCGTGAACAGCGCGTGCGCATGGCGGGGCACTACGTGCTCGAGAATCGCACAGGGAAGAATGTCGAGGCGATTCACCTGTCGTTCCTGCGCGGCGAGCGTCTCGTCATCCACAAGCTCGCGTTCGATTCGCCGACGACGCTCGTCACCGACGACATGAAGACGGGATTGCGCAGCTATCGCCTGGCATCGCCGCTTCCGCCGGGACAGCGGCTCGTGCTCGACTTCGACCTCGAGGTGCCGACGCACGGCTTCATGAACTCGGGTGCTACGACCGACGTCGTCGCGAACGGCTCGTTCGTCAACGGACAGTCGGTGCTGCCGCTGGTCGGCTACCAGGAGCGCGGCGAGCTCGTCGCCGACAGCGATCGCAAGAAGTTCGGGCTGAAGCCGAAGGAGCGCATGCGTCCACGCGACGACCCGGTCGGGCTCGCGCAGAACGCGATCGCGCCCGATGCCGACTTCGTCCGTTTCGAGGCGACTATCGGCACCGACGTCGACCAGATCGCGATCGCGCCCGGCTATCTGCAGCGCGAATGGACGCAGGGCGACCGGCGCTACTTCACCTACGTGATGGACGCGCCGATCCTCGATTTCTTCGCGGTCCAGTCGGCGCGCTACGCGGTCAGGAAGGATCGCTGGCACGACGTCGCGATCGAGGTCTATTACCAGCCGGGCCACGAGTACAACCTGCAACGGATGATCGACGCGACCAGGGCCGGCCTCGATTACTACACGGCGAATTTCGGTCCCTACCAGTACCGGCAGTTCCGGATCATCGAATTTCCCCGCTATGCGACGTTCGCGCAGTCGTTCCCGAACACGGTGCCGTATTCGGAAGGCATCGGCTTCATCGCGCGGGTTCGCGACGGCGATCCCGACGACATCGATTACCCGTATTACGTGACGGCGCACGAGCTCGCGCACCAGTGGTGGGGACACCAGGTACCGGGCGCGAACGTGCAGGGCGAAACGATGCTCGTCGAGACGCTCGCGCAGTATTCGGCGCTGATGGTGATGAAGCGCAAGTACGGCGAAGCGAAGATGGAGCGGTTCCTGCGCTACGAGCTCGACCGCTACCTGATCGGCCGCAGCACCGAGCAGAAGAAGGAGCTGCCGCTCGCGCTGGTCGAGAACCAGGATTACATCCACTACCGCAAGGGCAGCCTCGTCATGTACGCGCTCGCCGACTACATCGGCGAAGACAATCTGAACCGCGCGATCCGCGCCTACCGCGACAAGTGGGCGTTCAAGGGGCCGCCGTACTCGACGACGAAGGACCTGCTCGCCGAGATTCGCGCGGTGACGCCGGCGTCGCTCGCCTACGTGATCGACGACTTCTTCGACTCGATCACGCTCTACGACAACCGCGCGCTGTCGGCGACGGCGAAGCGGCTCGCCGACGGCCGCTACGAGGTGACGCTCGAGGTGTTTGCGCGCAAGCTCAAGGCCGACGCGCTCGGCAAGGAGAGCGTGGCGCCGCTCGCCGACCTGATCGACATCGGCGTTCTCGACGAGAGCAACGAGCCGCTCTACCTCGAGAAGCGAAAGATCGAGAACGAGAAGACGACGTTCACGATCGTCGTCGCGAGAAAGCCGGCGCGGGCGGGGATCGATCCCTACGACAAGCTGATCGATCGCCGTCCGCGCGACAACACGGTGGCGGTATCGGAGTAACGCGCGTCGCTATTTGCCCGTCTTGTCCTTCGCGAGCTTGAACTGCTTGTCGAACGCCTCGAGCACTTCCTGCACGTGCTTCGGGTTCTCGGAGCCCGCCACCTCGGCCTCGGAGATGCCGGTGTTCTCGCAATTGACGATGGCGCCCGTCTTGCCCTTCCAGCGCTTGTTGTAGACCTCCATGTTGATGCGGCAGCGCACGATCTTGTTCTCGGGCTTGTCCCAGCCGTTCGCGGCGGCCGGATCGCCCTTGAATCCGCGCTTCTCGAGCCCCGACATCACCTCGGAAATGCGCGTCAGCGCCTTCTGGTCGTAGGCGGGGTCGTTGCGCCAGAACTGCGTCTCGAGAAACACCTTGTCGCCCGCGCCGTCCCGCATGTAGACATAGGGATTCAGCTTGCGGCCCGCCTGGTCGGGCGTGTCCTTGTACTGCGCCCATGCCGCCGTCGTCGCGATCGCGATCAGGCCGCAGACGGCGTAACGCGTCCGTTTGAGCATTGGTACCGATCCTCCTTGGCGTTTCGAGCGATCTTTTTAACACACGGCCGCGCGCCCGACGACGGCAAGCCCGCGTCAGCGGGCCGGCGACGGCATGCCGACGCCGCCGATCGGCGATGCGCGGCCGTCGAGCATGATTCGCCAGAAGCCCGAAAAGAGCAGCCAGAAGCCGGTCAGGAGTCCGATGAAGGCGATCGAGCTGCCGGGCCAGCCCCACGCGATCAGGCCGCCGATGACGATCGAGAGGATCCCGTCGACGAGCACCCAGATCCAGCCCTTCGCCGGTCGCACGCGAAACGCGAAGATCAGGCGGACGATGCCGCCGGCGAAGATTAGCACGCCGATCCAGAGCGCGAGCGTCGCGATGCCCGCGATCGGGAAGAACAGGACGAGCAGGCCGAGGATCAGCGTGATGACGCCGGCGACGAACTCCCAGCCGAAACCTGCACGATGCCGCGTCTGGAATGCGTGGATCAATTCGACCACGCCGGCGAAGATCATCAGCCATGCGAACGTCAGCACGGTCGCGATGGCGGCGATTTCGGGCATGAGGAGCGCGAGGATCCCGACGACGATCAGCAGAATGCCCCAGGCGATCGACCAGCCGCGATGCGGATGCGCGCCGCGTCCGGGAGCGGATGAAACCGTTGCCATGACGACCTCCAGTGCGAGTCGCGGCGGGCTGCCGCGGCATCACTTTAATCGTGCCTCGTCCATTGCGCGAGAACTCAAAATGGCCTGCGGGGGCCGATAGACGTTGGAGCGAACGCCGCTTCGCCCGGCCGATTTCGAGATAGGTCTTAGTCTCTAGGCGTCGGGCCGAACCGGCGCATGGCCGCCACCGGTTGCGCGGGCACGCCCTGGAGTCTCGCCGCGGCACGCGCGGATCGGGTCACCACGGCGCCGCCCGCAACCATCGCGTTCGCGCCGATCGCGACGTTGTCGACGACGACTGCGCCGATGCCGAGCAGCGCGGCGGCTTCGATCGCCGCATGGCCCGCAATTGCCGTTCCGGCGGAGACCCATGCGCGCGATTCGACGACGACGCCGTGGCTCACGTAGACGAGGCTGCCGATCTTCACGTCGTCGCCGATCAGCGTGTGCGACAGCATGCCGCGACAGATGCATGCTTGCGCGCCGACGTCGACGCGATCCGCGATCCGCACGCCGCCAAGATGCGGGAAGAAGCTTCGGCGGCCGTCGACGCGATCGTGATACGCGAGACCGACCCAGCCGATCACCGCGTTCGCGCCGACGACGCAATCCGCTCCGATGACCGTGTCGTCGTAGACGACGGCGCCCGGCGCGATGCGGGTCCGCGCGCCGATGCGCACATCGGCGCCGATGCACGCGAACGGCGAGATCGCGGCACTCTCGTCGATATTGGCGCGCGGATCGACGCCCGGCGCAGGATCGACCGGACGCGCCGACCCGGGCAGCAGCGCGCCGACCAGATCGATGAACGCGGCGCGGACATCGCCGACGCCGATCAGCGTGCGCTCGGAATCGTGCGATGCGTCGCCCTTCGGCACGATGACGACCGACGCGCTGCTTCCTGCAAGCCGTTCGCGCGCCGCGGGCGCGTCGCAGAACGCGAGGACGTCCGCGGCCCGCGACGACAGTGCACCGATCGCCCGAATCGGCCGGTCGGGATTGCCGACCAGCGTCGCATCCGCAAGCCGCTCGCGAACCTCGCGTGCGCACGTCGGCTGCGAAAGCACGCGCGCGAAGGCGTTCATGCCGACGTGGCCGCCGTGGTTGCAGTGGCAACGCCCGTGCGCCGGTCGTGCTCGGCGCATTGGCGCCACACCGGCTCGCCGGGAATGGCGTCGTGCGGCATGTAGCGCGCGAGATCGACGCCCGCGCACTTGAAGCGCCACAGCAGGTACGGATGCAGCCCCTTGAGCCGAGTGCGATAGAAGAGCGTGTGCGCCCCGCTGGTGCCGAAGGGCCGGCCGTGCAGCTTCTCGAGCACCTGCCGGTCACCGCCGGTGCCACCGGCGAAGCGCGTCATCGCCCATTCGGGAAAGACGTCGTTGCACGCGAGCTTGTCGATGAAGAAGCAGTTCGTGTCGACGAAGCCGCCCTGCGCCTGCGCGTAGACGCCGCGGCCCGGACCCAGCGATTCCCATTTGTCGGGGCAGAGCAGGTCGCCGCTCGCCGCATCGACGAAGTGACGCAGCGAGAACGCCCACGCCTTGCCGTTCACGGCGGCGACCATCGATGCGACGTGATCGCGCGCATACCAGTTGTCGTCGTCCAGGTACGTGACGTACCGGCTGTTCGCCGCATAGGAAAGGATCGTCTTCAAGGCGCCGCCGTAGTGGCTAGGATAAAGTCCGCCGTGCCGCTGCGATGTCGAGTAGCCGAGATCGAGCGTCGTCACCGCGACGTGCGACGGGCTTTGGCGCGAGAGCGACTCGACCTGGGCGCGATCGCCAATCCAGCGATCGACGCCGACGAGCACCTGGATGCGTCCCGGGAACGTTTGTGCGAAGACCGATTGCAGCGCTTGCGCGAACGTGTCGCGCGCGACCGTGACCATCACGATGGCCGCGTCGAACGGTGTCTGCAGGTCGTTGCTCATCGTGTATGCTCGAAGCGCCACTGGTGCCGCGCCGCGTGTTGCATCCCAGCCGCCGGTCGGCGCTTCGCTTTCAACATCATGACTCGCTCGCTGCTGACCGTCGTCGTGACCGTGGTCGTCGTCGCGGCCTCGTATTATGGATTCAGCCGGTTCGGCGCGACCAGCGTTCCTTCGTCGAACGCCGGTCGGGTCGCCGCGCTGCCCGCAACGCAGCCGGGCGCCGGCGGTGCGCCGGCGGCGATGCCGCCGCGCACGTTCACGATCGTCATCGACAAGGCTCATCCGCCGTCGCCGTCCGCCGTGATCCGCGTAGCGAAGGACGATCCGGTGACGCTGACGATCACGAGCGATCGCGCGGGCCACGTCGAGGTCCACGGCTACGACGAGGACGTGGCGGTCGCCCCGGGCCGGACCGCGACGCTGTCGTTCACGGCGACGCGCAGCGGACGCTTCCCGATCGACCTGCATGCGCAGGACGGTGCGCATCTGGAAGTAACGGCGCTCGAAGTGATGCCGCGCTAGCGTCGATCACCTCACGACAAGGGCCGCCGTCGCATAATGCCGGCACGGCGATGCTGAGCAGCTGGACCCTCTTCGCGATCTCGACGGCGTACGTCGGGCTCCTGTTCGCGATCGCGTATTACGGCGATCGCCGCGCGCGGCTCGACGGAGCCCCGTCGCGCAAGCCGTGGGTCTACAGCCTCGCGCTTGCCGTCTACTGCACGTCGTGGACGTTCTACGGCGCCGTCGGCCACGCGGCGACGAGCGGCTGGGACTTCCTGCCGATCTATCTCGGACCGATCCTCGTATTCGCGTTCGGCGCCTCGCTGCTGCGCAGGATCGTGCGCATCTCGAAGCGCCACAACATCACGTCGATCGCCGATTTCGTCGGCGCCCGCTACGGCCGCCACAAGCCGATTGCGATGCTGATCACCATCGTCGCGGTGATCGGCGTGCTCCCGTACATCGCGCTGCAGCTCAAGGCGATCGAATTCGGCTTCGCGGTGCTCGCGCTGCCGCTGACGCCACTGGGCGGCGGCTACTTCGACAGCGCGCTCGTGATCGCTGCGACGCTTGCCGTGTTCGCGATCCTGTTCGGCACGCGGCAGGTGCTGTCGACGGAGAACCATCACGGCATGGTGCTCGCCGTCGCCTTCGAGTCGGTGATCAAGCTGATCGCGTTCGTCGCGGTCGGGATCTACGCGGTTTACGTCGTGCACGACGGCTTCGTCGACGCCTATTCGCACGCGATGCAATTGCCGCAGGTTCGCGACACGCTCGCGGATCCGGGCTGGCAGGCGGGTTTCATCGCGCAGACGGTGCTCGCCGCCATGGCGATCTTCTGCCTGCCGCGCCAGTTCCAGGTGGTCGTCGTCGAGAATACGTCGATACGCGATCTTGGCACCGCGCGTTGGCTTTTCCCTGTCTATCTCGGGATCATCTGTGTGCTGGTGATGCCGATCGCCGAGGTGGGGTTGCGCAAGCTGATCGGCACCGGTACGCCGCCGGACACGTTCATGGTGTCGCTGCCACTCGAGGAAGGCCATCGCGCGCTCGCGCTGGTCGCGTACCTCGGCGGTTTCTCGGCAGCGACGAGCATGGTCATCGTCGAGACGATCGCCATCTCGACGATGATCTGCAACGAGCTCGTGATGCCGGTGCTGCTGCGCGTCGGCGGGATTCGTCACGTCCGAGGGCAGGACGTAGGCCGCGTCCTGCGACTCATCCGCCGCGTCGCGATCGTCGCGACGATGGCGCTGGCGTACGCCTACTATCGTCTGTTCACGGGTCCCGGCACGCTGACCCAGATTGGCCTGCTGTCGTTCACCGCGGTCGCGCAGTTCGCGCCGGCGATCGTCGGCGGCGTTTTCTGGAGGGCCGGCCGCTATCCCGGCGCGGTCGCGGGACTTGTCGTCGGCACGACGACCTGGGCTTACACGCTGCTCCTGCCGCAGCTGCTCGCGACGCACGGTCTGCCCGAATTCACGACCGCCGGCCCGTTCGGCATCGGATGGCTCAGTCCCTACGGACTTTTCGGACTCGGCGATCTGGATCCGATCGCGCACGGCGCGTTCTGGAGTCTCGGGCTCAACACGCTGGCGTACGTCGCCGTGTCCTTGATGTCGAGGACGTCGCTGCACGATCGATTGCATGCGACGCGCTTCCTCGGTGATGCTGCGCAGGCGCCGGCGATCCGTGCCGTGGAGCCACCGAGCGCCGCGACGGTCGGCGACTTGCGCGAATTGCTCGAATGCTTCGTCGGACCCGACCACGCCCGCCATCTGATGGATGCGCATGTCGCGAGCGGCGACAGGGCTTTCGCGTCGCCGCACGAGCGCGCCGACCCGCAGCTCGTTCGCGTGGTCGAGCATGGCCTCGCCGGCGCGCTGGGCGCCTCGTCGGCGCGACTCGTGATGGCCTCGATGCTGCGCGGGCGCAACATGCAGCTCGAGGAGGTCGTGCGGCTGCTCGACGAGACGTCGCACGAGATCCACTTCAACCGCGAACTGCTGCGTGCTGCGCTCGAGCACCTTGCGCAGGGCGTGAGCGTCGTCGATGCGGAGCTTCGGCTCGTCGCGTGGAACCGGCGCTACGTCGAGCTCTTCGACTATCCGCCCGAGCTCGTCGTCATCGGCCGGCCGATCGAGGAGCTGATCCGCTGCAACGCGCGCCGCGGGCTCCTTGCGGCCGCGGATGTCGAGCAGTCGATCAGGCGGCGACTCGATTTCATGCGCGCCGGCAGCGCGTATACGCACGAGCGGGCGTTGCCCGACGGCACGGTACTCGAGATTCGCGGCAATCCGATGCCGGGTGGCGGGTTCGTGTCGACGTATTCCGATGTCACGTTGCGCAAGCGCTCGCAGCGTGCGCTCGAGGAGGCCAACGAGTCGCTGGAGGCACGCGTGTCGGCGCGCACGCGCGAGCTGACGACGCTCAACGCCGCGCTTGCCGAGGCGAAATCGGACGCCGAGCGCGCGAATTTCTCGAAAACCCGGTTCCTCGCCGCGGCGTCGCACGATCTCGCGCAACCGATCACCGCCGCGCGGCTGTTCGTGACGGCGCTCGAAGGCGAAGCACTGCCGCGACAGGCCGCGGCGCTGATCCACAGCGCGGGCAATGCGCTCACGACCGCGGAGGCGCTTCTCGCCGGATTGCTCGACATATCGCGTCTCGACGCCGGCGCAGAAGAAATGCGCCCCGAGCATTTCGAGATCCGCGGCCTGCTCGAGCCGCTGGTCGGCGAATTTCGCCTTCTCGCGCGCGAGAAGGGCTTACAGCTTCGCTATGCCGCAAGCAGCGCCATCGTCCATACCGACGCTCGGCTGCTGCGTCGCATCCTGCAGAATTTCCTCTCGAATGCCGTTCGCTACACGCGCTCCGGCGCCGTTCTGATCGGCGCCCGCCGCGCAGCGTCGATGCTGCGCATCGAGGTCTGGGATTCGGGACCCGGCATTCCGGCGTCGCGGCAGCACGAGATCTTCGAGGAATTTCGCCGCCTCGAAGCGCCCGACGGCGAAATCCCCCGCGGCCTGGGTCTCGGGCTCGCGATCGCCGAGCGCACCGCAAGGCTGCTGGGCTGCGAGTTGACGTTGCGCTCGTGGCCCGGCCGCGGCAGCGTCTTCGCGATCGCCGTGCCGATTGGCGAGCGCGCGCGAACGGCCGCAGCGGGCAAGGCGCGCGGGGGCGATCCCGATCGCGTGTCCGGCGCGGTCGTGCTGTGCATCGAGAACGAGATCGGCGTGCTCGCCGGCATCCGCGCGCTGCTCGCGCGCTGGGGATGCGACGTTCTCGCGGCGCGCAACCGCGACGAAGCGCTCGCCGCCGTGCAGGCGGGCGCCGTCCCCGACCTGCTGCTCGTCGACTATCATCTCGAAGGCGGCGTGAACGGCGTCGAGGTCGCGAACGAGCTTGCCGCGAAGCTGCCGGTCGAGCCGCCGATCGTCATCATGACGGCGGACCAGACGCAACAGTCGAAGCGCGACGCGGCTTCGCGCGGCTTCCAGATCCTCTACAAGCCGCTCAAGCCCGCGGCGTTGCGCGCCATGCTGAACCGGACGCTCGCGCTCGGCGACGCGGAACGCTCGCTGGACCCGCTGGTGTAGCCCGGCGCCTATTCGTCGACGTCGTCGTCGACGCCTTCGACGACGTCCGCATTCACCGCTGCGTCGGTCGCGAGCAGGCGCTGCGCGAGGAGCGCCGCCTGCGTACGTCGCTCGAGCCCGAGCTTGCGCAGGATCACCGTCACGTGCGCTTTCACCGTCGCCACGACGACGTCGATGTCCTCGGCAATCGCGCGATTCGAATAGCCGCGGGCGAGCAGCAACAGCACGCGATACTGTTGAGGTGTCAGCGCGGCGACCGCGCGCGCGAATTTGCGCTCCGCGGCGTCTTCGACCGACGCCTGGGCGAGTCCCTCGGGCGCCACGATCTCGCCGGCGAGCAGCGCACGCAGCATCGATCCGATCTCGTCAATGCTCGCCGACTTCGGAATGAAGCCCGAGGCGCCGCATGCAATCGACTTGCGTGCGATCGTTGCGCTCTCGAGCGCCGACACGACTGCGACGGGTATTGCCGGATGGCGGATCCGCAGCTCCATGAGTTCCGAGAGGCCCTGCGCACCCGGCATCCGCAGATCGAGCAGGATCAGGTCGGCATCCGGGTGCGCGTCGGCCGCAGCCTCGAGCGCCTCGACGCTGCCGGCTTCGACGATCTGCGCGTCGGGGAGACAGCGCACGACCGCCTGGCCAAGCGCAGCGCGAAAAAGCGGATGATCGTCGGCGATGATCAGCGTCGTGCGCGCCGGCATGTCGGGGCGGGTCCGCGGCCGAGTCCGGCGCCGACTGTCCTCGGGATCGGACTCGACCTCGCGTTGTCAGTCGGCAGGCGCGGCGAGCGGCTTGCCCTTTTCGACGATGTAAACCGCGAGCACCTTCGCCGGCGACTGGCCGCTGCGCGCATCGTGGATCGCGCGGGGTGGCACCTTGTACGAGTCGCCCGCTTTGAGCTTTTGCGGCGGCTGACCGTCGACGAAGAGCGTTAACTCGCCTTCCATCACGTATCCGGTCTCGGCACCCGGATGCGTGTGACGACCGATGTTCACGTTCGGCGCGATTTCGGCGATCCCGGTGATGACCTCGTAGTTGTTCCCCGGCACGTCGACCTTCTGCAGCGGCGTTCGCTTGATGGGCGGTGCCGCAGCGGGTTGCTGCGCGATCAGCGTTGTCGGCAATGCCGTTACCACGAGCAACGCAATGACCACCGACAGTTTGCGCATGACGATGCTCCCTTGTGGACGAGGTGTCGGCGCGCGCGGCTTTGTCACCGCTTCCGCGCCGCCCTGCAGCTTAGCACCGGGGTGCTTCAGGGGCGATCGTGCGCACGCCGCCATCAGGTCCCCGGTGGCACGAGCACCTGGCCACCGGCGATCGGCAACGAAAGAATCCACAGGCCGATCGTCGTGAAGATGATCATCAGCATCAGCATCGGCACCTCGCTCACGACAGCGCGCTTCGTACCGCGAAAGATGCGCAGCGCCTCGACGTGCGACACGTAGACGCCGAGGATGTGACCGATCAGGATCAGCGCCACCTGCGTGTGCCAGACCGTCCCGGCATCGAGGATCAGCGGATCGGCCGGCAGCGTTGCGGTTCCAAACAGATTCCAACGGAAGCCGAACGGGTCGGAAGCGATACGAACGATCTGCAAGCCCTGCGACACGAGCAGCGTGAAGTAGTGCGTGACGTTGTAGACGAACGCGATCGGCACGAGCGACAGCGCAAAGGCGAGCGCGAGCGTGCGGATCGCTTGCCGGCTGCCGGCGGCGATCCTCGATCCGACGATGAACGCGACGTAGACGGCCAGATAGACGAATGGCGAGAGGAGCAGCATCGCCCACTGCCAGTCGTAGTAGTAGTTGACGGTGACCGTGTAGGGCTGCGTCGAGCCGCGGGTCAGCACCGGGTAGATGTTGTTCCAGAAGATCGTGACCCACGGCAGCGTCTCGTGCAGGCCGTCGAATGCCGTCGACGAGAGCATGAACAGCACGAAGAGCAGCAGGCTCGTGTGCTCCGCCGGCTGTTCGAGCAGCCCGAGCAGCGGCTTGCGGATGGTCACCGTGCAGCCGCCGTCACCTTCACGCGCGTAAGCCACGGGCGCCATCAGGCCGACGAGCCGGAACATCACCGAGAAGAACTCGCCATGGCGGAACCAGGCTTCGCGTCCGAACGCTGCCGCGCCGGCGCAATTGACGACCGTGTACGCGAGCAGCGCGACCGCGAGCGAGAACGGCTGCGACTCGCCGAAGAGCTCGAAGCCGATGAAAGCGGCGTAGAGCGCGAGAGCCGGGTAGTAGCCGAGCCCTCGCGGGTAGCGTGCGAGGCTCGCCCGGCGTCCGCTCACCGCGACGAACGCGTCACAAAGCGTCCGCCACGGGTTTAGGAGTTCGTAGAGGTCGCCGATCAGCGCCGTCAGGTAGAGAAATCCAAGCGCGAAGACGAGCCAGAAGAACGTCATGTTGAAGTTCGCGTAGACGTTTCGGGTTCCGACGAGCCCCGTCGCGACGCACAGTGCGAGCATTGCGACCGACAGCCCCTGAAGCGTGCCGAGCAACTTCCGCGGAATGCGAAACCCGGCGCGTTCACGAACCTGAGCGCGCGAGTCGGCGTCGATCGGAAGACCGGCGAAGTACGCGACGACTGCAAACGAAACCGCGAGCGTCGCGCTCGCGCCGTAGGCGTACATCCAGAACGGGACGGGCAGGTTGTACGGCGTGCCGAACGAGTGCGCATGCACGCCGGCGGCCAGGATCGACAGCAGGACGGCAGCGAAGAGGGGGACGCCGCGGCGAGAGAGGGGCCGGCGCGGGCCTTTGCGATCGACGTCGGAATCGGACTGCAACGATGTCTCCGGTGCTGCGGACTGGGCGGTTGACGGTGCGGCGAAGCCGCGAGCCGAACGCCGAAAGCGTCTCCGCCGGGACATCGTCCCGAATCCAGCAAGGTCGCAAGCGTAAGCCAATTGCCGGCAGGGTCCGGCGCAGCCATTTAGCTGTGGGCCTCGCGTTGACGCACGTGCCGAAAACGGCCTATAATCGCGGTCTTTTCGCCGATCCGGCGGGCGGCGCTTTTGCACGCGCGCCGGGTCAGGGGTGGGGTACGCGATGAAGTTCTCGCGACCGCCACGCCAAAAAAGGTGGCCTAAGCCGGTGCTTCGCGGCCGCACGTCGCGTGGCGGGGTGCTTGGGCCACTTTGATTTCAAGCGAGATGAGCCATGCGGGGCAGCGGCCGCCGGACGCCCCGCACACTCAGGAAAACCAGAGCGGAAAACTCTAGATGCCAACCATCAATCAACTCGTGCGGAAGGGTCGCCAGGCCCCCGTGTCGAAAAGCAAGGTCCCGGCGCTGCAGCAAAGCCCGCAAAAGCGCGGCGTCTGCACCCGGGTGTACACGACGACGCCGAAGAAGCCGAATTCCGCTCTGCGCAAGGTCGCGAAGGTGCGGCTCACGAACGGCTTCGAGGTGATCAGCTACATCGGCGGCGAGGGCCACAATCTGCAGGAGCACTCGGTGGTGCTGATCCGGGGCGGCCGCGTGAAGGACCTGCCCGGCGTCCGCTATCACATGGTGCGCGGCGCGCTCGATACCGCCGGCGTCAAGGACCGCAAGCAGGCGCGGTCCAAGTACGGCGCCAAGAAACCGAAATCGTAGAAGCGCCGAAAGTGAAAACCTGCTTTCGGCGGGCTGACGAGCGTCGAATCGCCGGCGAAGCCGGACGATTCGACGGGGCAAATTCAGAAGGTACGGAGTAGCGATGCCAAGACGCAGAGAAATCCCGAAGCGCGAGATCCTGCCGGATCCGAAGTACTCGAACATCGACGTCGCCAAGTTCATCAACGTGCTGATGACGAGCGGCAAGAAGTCGGTCGCCGAACGGATCATCTACGGCGCGTTCGAGCAGATCGAAAAGCGTGGAGGCAAGGATCCGCTCGAAGTGTTCAACCAGGCGCTCACGAACTCGCGCCCGATGGTCGAAGTGAAGAGCCGCCGCGTCGGTGGCGCGAACTTCCAGGTCCCCGTCGAAGTGCGGCCGGTGCGCCGGATGGCGCTCGCGATGCGCTGGCTTCGCGAAGCGGCGCGCAAGCGCGGCGAGAAGTCGATGGGACAGCGGCTCGCGGCCGAGCTGATCGACGCGTCGGAAGGACGCGGCGGCGCCGTCAAGAAGCGCGAGGAAGTGCACCGGATGGCCGAAGCGAACAAGGCATTCAGCCACTTCCGGTTTTAACGGCCTACGGGAAACCAGAAGAGGCAACTTCACGAGCGGCAAAGGCTGCGAAAAGTACAGGAGAAGCGAATCTCACGAGCAGCGCGGAGAAACTGCACGTAAAGGCAGGAGAACCGAATTTCACGAGCAATGGATGAAATCTTTCCACTGCTCGACTTTACTGACATGGCAAGAACTACCCCAATCGACCGGTATCGCAACATCGGCATCAGTGCGCACATCGATGCCGGCAAGACCACGACCACCGAGCGCATCCTCTTCTACACGGGCGTGTCGCACAAGATGGGCGAGGTCCACGATGGCGCCGCCGTCATGGACTGGATGGAGCAGGAGCGCGAGCGCGGCATCACGATCACGTCCGCGGCGACGACGTGCTTCTGGAAAGGGATGGACAACGGCTATCCCGAGCACCGGATCAACATCATCGATACGCCAGGCCACGTCGACTTCACGATCGAGGTCGAGCGCTCGATGCGCGTGCTCGACGGCGCATGCATGGTGTACGACTCGGTCGGCGGTGTGCAGCCGCAGTCTGAGACGGTCTGGCGGCAGGCGAACAAGTACAAGGTGCCGCGGCTCGCGTTCGTCAACAAGATGGACCGCGTCGGCGCGAACTTCTTCAAGGTCTACGACCAGATGAAGTCGCGCCTCAAGGCGAACCCGGTGCCGATCCAGGTGCCGATCGGTGCCGAGGACAAGTTCGAGGGCGTGATCGACCTCGTCAAGATGAAGGCGATCTACTGGGACGATTCGTCGCAGGGGATGCGCTACGAGATGCGCGACATTCCGGCGAACCTCCTCGATCTCGCGAAGGAGTGGCGCGAGAAGATGGTCGAAAGCGCAGCCGAGGCGAACGAAGAGGTGATGAACAAGTACCTCGAATCGGGCGAGCTCAGCGTCGAGGAGATCAAGCGGAGCCTTCGTGCACGCGCGATCGCGGGCGAGATCGTGCCGATGCTCTGCGGCTCGGCGTTCAAGAACAAGGGCGTGCAGGCGATGCTCGACGCGGTGATCGACTATATGCCGGCGCCGACCGACATTCCGCCGGTGAAAGGCGAGCTCGAGAACGGCAAGGAAGGCGAGCGCAAGGCGTCCGACGACGAGCCGTTCGCAGGACTCGCGTTCAAGATCATGACCGACCCGTTCGTCGGCCAGCTCGTGTTCTTCCGCGTGTATTCGGGCGTCGTCAATTCGGGCGACTCCGTCTACAACCCGGTCAAGCGCAAGCGCGAGCGGCTCGGGCGCATCCTGCAGATGCACGCGAACGAGCGCAAGGACATCAAGGAAGTTCGCGCCGGCGACATCGCGGCTGCGGTCGGCTTGAGGGAAGCGACGACCGGCGACACGCTGTGCGACCCGAACAACGTCATCACGCTCGAGAAGATGGTGTTTCCCGAGCCGGTGATACACGTCGCGGTGGAGCCGAAGACGAAGGCCGACCAGGAGAAGATGGGCATTGCGCTCAATCGCCTGGCGCAGGAGGACCCGTCGTTTCGCGTGCGCAGCGACGAGGAATCGGGCCAGACGATCATCTCGGGCATGGGCGAGTTGCATCTCGAGATCCTCGTCGACCGGATGAAGCGCGAGTTCGGCGTCGAGGCGAACGTCGGCGCGCCGCAGGTCGCGTATCGCGAGGCGATCCGCAAGCCGGTCGAGGTCGAGGGCAAGTTCATCAAGCAGTCCGGTGGCCGCGGCCAGTACGGCCATGTCTGGCTCAAGATGGAGCCGAACGAGCAGGGCAAGGGCTACGAGTTCGTCGACGCGATCAAGGGCGGCTCGGTGCCGCGCGAATACATCCCGGCGGTCGACAAGGGACTCAAGGAAACGTTGCCGACCGGCGTGCTCGCCGGCTTCCCGGTCGTCGACGTCAAGGTGACGCTGTTCGACGGTTCGTCCCACGACGTCGACTCGAACGAGAACGCGTTCAAGATGGCCGCGTCGATCGCGTTCAAGGACGGCATGCGGAAGGCCTCGCCTGCGTTGCTCGAGCCGATGATGGCGGTCGAGGTCGAGACGCCCGAGGAGTTCATGGGCAACGTGATGGGCGATCTGTCGTCGCGGCGCGGCATCGTGCAGGGGATGGAAGACAACCCGACGGGCAAGGTGATCAAGGCCGAGGTGCCGCTCGCCGAGATGTTCGGGTACTCGACCACGCTGCGGTCGCTGTCGCAGGGACGCGCGACGTACACGATGGAATTCAAGCACTACACCGAGGCGCCGAAGAACGTCGCCGAGGCGGTCATCAACAAGAAAGGTTAGGCGCAGCAGTGGCCTGCATGGTTTTGTCGCGGCGGATCGTCGGGCTTTGCCCGCGATTCGCCGGTAACTTGACCGGCCGAAAGCAGGTTTTCGCTTTCGGCCGAAGGGACTGACAATGTCGAAGAGCAAATTCCAACGCACGAAGCCGCACGTGAACGTGGGGACGATCGGGCACGTGGATCACGGGAAGACGACGCTGACGGCGGCGATGACGCTGGTGCTGTCGCAGAAGTACGGCGGCGAGGTGCGGGCGTACGACCAGATCGACAACGCGCCGGAGGAGAAGGCGCGGGGGATCACGATCAACACCGCGCACGTGGAGTACGAGACGGCGAAGCGGCACTACGCGCACGTGGACTGTCCGGGGCACGCCGACTACGTGAAGAACATGATCACGGGGGCGGCGCAGATGGACGGGGCGATTTTGGTGGTGAGCGCGGCGGACGGGCCGATGCCGCAGACGCGGGAGCACATACTGCTGGCGCGCCAGGTGGGGGTGCCGTACATCATCGTCTACCTGAACAAGGCGGACATGGTGGACGACAAGGAGCTGCTGGAGCTGGTCGAGATGGAGGTGCGGGAGCTGTTGAGCAAGTACAACTTTCCGGGCGACAACACGCCGATCGTGATCGGCTCGGCGAAGATGGCGCTGGAGGGGGACAAGGGGGAGCTGGGCGAAGGCTCGATCATGAAGCTGGCGGAGGCGCTGGACAGTTATATTCCGGAGCCGAAGCGGTTGGTGGACGGGCCGTTTCTGATGCCGGTGGAGGACGTGTTCTCGATTTCGGGTCGGGGGACGGTGGTGACGGGGCGCGTGGAGCGTGGGGTGGTGAAGGTCGGCGAGGAGCTCGAGATCGTGGGGCTGAAGCCGACGTTGAAGACGGTGTGCACGGGGGTGGAGATGTTCCGCAAGCTGCTCGATCAGGGGCAGGCGGGGGACAACATCGGGGTGCTGTTGCGGGGGACGAAGCGGGAAGAGGTGGAGCGGGGGCAGGTGCTGGCGAAGCCGGGGTCGATCACGCCGCACACGAAGTTCAGCTGCGAGGTGTACGTGCTGTCGAAGGAAGAGGGGGGACGGCACACGCCGTTTTTCAATGGCTATCGGCCACAGTTTTACTTCCGGACGACGGACGTGACGGGGAGCGTGGAGCTGCCGTCGGGGACGGAGATGGTGATGCCGGGGGACAACATTGCGATGACGGTGACGTTGATTGCGCCGATCGCGATGGAGGAAGGGTTGCGGTTCGCGATACGCGAAGGCGGGCGGACGGTGGGTGCCGGCGTCGTATCCAAGATCATCGAGTAAGGGGACAGGCAGGGCG
>Ga0207707_10001248_pt1 | contig 23844 bp, 23 predicted proteins | sample KBSC83BmetaG_FD_184336 | JGI IMG/M metagenome (GOLD analysis project Ga0207707, IMG submission 184336) | Corn rhizosphere microbial communities from Kellogg Biological Station, Michigan, USA - KBS C8-3B metaG (SPAdes) (version 2) | ecosystem: Host-associated > Plants > Roots > Rhizosphere ... | reverse complement strand
TGGCGCGCCACATCAAAGCGGTCGCACTTTACATGGGCGCGAATGTGGTCGGCATCGCCAAGACCCATCCGTCGTTTCTATACGCGGCGGGCGGCGGACGCTACGTGCAGGACGGCACGGCGAAGGACGATTATCAGAGCAATGCGCCCGAAGATCTGGCGCGCCGGTTCCCGTTTATCATCCAGGCAACCACCGCTTGGGACTACAACAAGCTCCAGGCGCACCGCCATCATATCGGCGACGCGGCCTACCACGTCTCGCAGATGAAAGGCGTGATGCTCCTGAAAGCGCTCGATGGCTACATCAAAGAGCTCGGCTACACGGCGCTTCGCGGCGTGGTCACACCGCAGGCCGCCGGCGTCGCCGGCGGCATCGGCGAGCTCGGTAGAAACGGTCTGGTGATCAACAAAAATTTCGGCGCGCGCATTCATATGCCGGACCCGATCCTGACCGACCTGCCGCTGGTAGCGGACGAGCCGGTGGACATCGGTGTCGATGATTTTTGCAAGATCTGCCGCAAGTGCGCCAACACCTGCCCGACCAACAGCATCCCGTTCGGCGATAAAGTCGTCTTCAACGGCATCGAAAAATACAAAATCAACTGGCTCACCTGCTACAAGCTGCGGCCCTACGTGCACGATCATTGGGGAAGCTGCCTCACCTGTGCTGCCGTCTGTCCGTTCACCAAACCCAACGTCTGGTGGCACACCATGACAGTGACGCTGTTGCACGGCTGTCCGTATTTTGCACGGCCTATGTTGGTGCGTTTTCTGAAATGGATCGATGATAAATTCTGGGGCGTGGTGCGCAATAACCGGGTCACGTGGCTCGGTTATGATTCCGGGGTCAAGCCCGGCGAGCACGCCTGCACGGTGGCGGGCTGCAACGCCTCCCATGAGAAAAATTCCGCGAGCGCGGTTTCCGGCAACACCGGCTACTACGCGCCGCTCAAAGAAAACACCAACCGCTTCGTCAAACGGGACGCCTAGTGAGCCTGCGACTCGGTTCGATGCGGCTTCCCTGGTCCGGCAAGACTTCTCACCGCGACGATCCCTATTGGGACTTTTTCATCAACACGCCGCCGGCAGATCTAGTCAACACGGTCATCGAGATGATCCGCAAGGCGCCGGAAGGCAACGTCTTCCCGGCGAAAACCGAGCTGCACACGCCGGAGATAACAACGAGTCACGTTAAAGGCATGGCGGCCTATTTTGGCGCCGAGCTGGTCGGCATCGTGAAGCTGAAGCAGGATGGCGCCGAAGACCTTCCCTACGCGGTGGTTTGCGCGGTGCACGCCGATTACGATCCGCGCACTTCGCCGGGCATCGGCGGCCAGGTGCCGGTGCAAAATGGATTGTTCATCACTTTTGTCCTGAGCGCATGGATCCGCGAGATGGGATTTCGCGCCAACGCAGCGGCGGATGCCAACGCCGATAAGCTCGCCGCGGCCGCCGGTCTCGGCACCCTCGATGCGAAGGGCCGCCTGGTGACAAAACCATTCGGTGCCAACGTCCACATCGCCAACATCATCCGCACCGATCTGCCGCTGGCACCCGACGGCTTCGAGTGATTTCTTAATTTTTACTTTTTAATTTTTAATTTTTACTTGCTTCTATGCCCTACATCATCACCAGCCTCTGCACCAACGACGGCGCCTGCGTCGAAGTCTGCCCGGTCGCCTGCATCCACACCACGCCGGGCGCAGCGCAGTTCTACATCGATCCCGAAGTCTGTATCGACTGCGAGCAATGCGAAATCGTCTGCCCGGTGGACGCGATTTTCAAAGACGTGGATATCCCGGCGGAACACGCCGGATCGATCGAAATCAACGCAGCTTTTTTCCGCAAGAACAAAGCAGCCGTGGGTCCCGTCGCTTTCGACACGGCGTGGGAAATGATTCACTCGGCGCACGAGTATGCGCAGATGGTCGGCCTGGCGGTGAGCGCGGTGGTGGTGGACGAAGCCGGCGTGCCGATCGCGGTCGGCCGAATGAACAAAGCAGAACCCAGGTCGGTGGAGCTTGCTTTCAACAAAGCCTACACCGCGGCTGCGTTTCACATGGCGACCACCGAGTTGGCGGCACAAGCGCGCGAACCGTGGATGCGCAGCCTGATGATCTCCCATCGCGGCCGCATGATGCCGGTGGGCGGCGCGCTGCCGATCCTGAACGGCGTCACCATCGTCGGCGCCATCGGCATCGCCGGCGCCACCCGCCCCGAACAGGACGCGCTTTGCTGCCGCGCCGCGCTGACGGTCTGGGAAAATCCAGGGCACTGAGAGCCAGAGCCCGGTTCCTGCTCGTTACTTCACTTCCCCCGGAAACAACTTCGAAGCGTAGTCCCGATTGACCGCCTGGATGATCGAGTTGTCGTAGAATCGTTTCGGGTCGGCGTTTTTTGCTTTCGGGTCCGACGAGTCGTCGAGCACGGCGCGAATCGCGGACGGATCGACGGTCATGTCGCGGTTCCACACCCGCAGGCCCTGTTGGTAATTTTCGTTGAGAATCTTCGGGTCGGTTATTTTGGTGTACTTGGACTCGATTTTCTTAGCGTATTCTTCGTCGTCGATGCAGCGCCGCAGTCCATCGAGGTACGACATGAGAAATGCCTTGAGCGTGTTGGGATTTTTCTGCGCAAACTCGCGGGTGACCGCGGTGCCCGGGCCAGTAATTTTGAATCCCTCCTTGAAGTAATCGACGATCACGGGATAGCCCTTTTGTTTAGCGATCTCCGTCTGCGGCGCGGTGATCACCAGGCCGTCGGCGTTGCCGACCAGAAAGGTAGAAAGCGCTTCCGCTGGGGTGCGGTGGTAGAGAAGCTTGATGTCCTTGCCGATTTCCATGCCGAACCTGCGCGCCGTGCCGCGCACGGCGATTTCGCCGAAGGCACCGGGCGATGTGGTGGAGATCGCTTTGCCGCGCAGCGCTTCGAAGGTCGTGATGTTTTTCTGGCCGAAGAGGTTGAGCGAGCTGCGATCGACGGCGGCGGCCACGTAAATGATGTCAGCGCCGCCGAGATTGCCGGCGATCGCTGCAGCGCCGCCCTGGTAGATGTCGATGGTGCCGGAAATCACGCCCTGCACCGCTGCGCTCGCGCTCACCTGGCTGATCGATACGGTGAGGCCGCGCTTGGCGAAGTAACCGCTGTCCTGGGTGACCAGTAATGGCAGACTCGTCGACCCGGTGCCGGCAATCGCGACTTGCAGATTATTTCTCTCGGACTTCGGCGCGGATTGCTGCGCATCGGCGCGCGCCGCGAAAACCCACACCGACAGCAACGCGACGAATAACCAGTTACCTGCCGCTGAATATCCGTTCCCGCTCATGCCTCTTCCTCCGCTCATCAGTCAGTTTATTGGGATGCCGAAGCGCGCACTCTAGCTTCGCACATGGCGCGCGGCAAAGAGTTTGGCGAATTCACCGCCGTCGAGCCAGATGCCGTGGCACTCAGGGCAGGCGTCGATGATCACCGATTTATCGATGGCGCTGTAAACACGCAGCAAAGTCGCGCTGTCCCGCGGGCATTGCGCCTGCTGACTATGAGCTTGGTCATGATTGCGGCCGCGCAGCAGGGCAGAAACATGGCGCGCGTCTTCCGCCAGCAGCTCGCTCAACTCCTGTGCGTCGAACCAGACGCCGTCGCACGCGGCGCAACGATTTACAGTCACGCCATCTACGGTAAAGTCGCCGATGTTTTCTGTCTGGCATTTGGGACATTTCATGGAATGGATTGATCTCCAAATTCTCCAGCTAAGATGACGCTAATGGAATCGCCCGATGCGCGCAATAGTGGATTCTTGCCGGCGCGCGAATTTCCTGCTTCGCATCGGCGCCATTTGGTTGTATAGAATTTTTTAGGCGCGTTCTCTGAAAGGAGGTCTCTTATGAAAACGGTGCGAGACATCCTGGTGGTGAAAGGCCGCAGTGTTTGGTCCGTGAGCGCAGAGGCGACGGTGTTCGAAGCGCTTCAGCGCATGGCCGAAAAGGAAGTCGGCGCGCTCCTGGTGATGGACGGCGAGCACGTGGCCGGGATCATCTCCGAGCGCGACTATGCGCGCAAGGTCGTGCTGCTCGGACGCACCTCGCCGAATACCCAAGTCCGGGAAATCATGACTCGCCACGTGGCCTACACGCACCTCGATCAATCCATCGAAGAATGCATGGCGATCATGACCGACAAACGCATCCGCCACCTGCCGGTGCTGGAAAACCAAAAGCTCGTCGGCATCATCTCCATCGGCGACCTGGTCAAATCGATCATCGCCGACCAGAAATTCATCATTGAGCAGCTCGAGCGCTACATCAGCGGCTGAGTTCGGCGTCGCGCGCAAACACCTCTTTGACATCGGCAACTGCGGCATCCGTCGATACGAAGGGCCTGTATGCGAAACCCGCAGAGGGGGAAAGAATCACGACGAAGAATACGAGCAGGACTTCCGGTTTACATGCGATTCTCATGGTCGGGCTTCGTACACGCGAACCTCGGCCCTTTGGTTGCCACGATGGGGAACCGCGACATAAAGGCGATTCAGTTCCGGCACAAATAATCCCGTACGAGCACCTGGAGCTGTCGCAACTTTCCGCATGGGCTCGTAATGGTCGGCGTCCTTTTGTTGAAAGACACCAATAGACCCTTCGCCGCCAACAACGTACACGCGGCGACGCGAGCTGTCATAGAAAATATCGTCGGCATCGCCGGGACTCTCTACGGTGGCGACGACTCTACCGGAGTCGGTATCAAAAACGAGCAGTCTCGCAGGTCTGCGGAAGCCGACAAAAAGTCGATGATGGGTCTCATCGAGCGCCATGGGATAGTTTGCGGTGAGATTGCCCGTGGGCCAGGCTGAAACCACCGCGCGTTTTTCCCGGTCAACAACCGCTATCTCCTTGGCCGTGGGAATATTTACAAAGATGCGCGAACCGCTCTTCTCTAATTGAAACGATTCCGGATGGCCCTTGAGCTTGATGTCCGCGATTCGCTCCCCGCTTGCAGCGTCGAGGATGCCGAGTGCGCCGTCGCCGTATCCTACGTAGATACGCCCGGCCGCAGCGTCGTAGCGGATATTGTCGGCGTCGTCGGATAAGTTGATGCTCTTGATCCGCTTGAGCGCAGACCCGTCAAACACATCGCACGCGCCACTCTTGGCATTAGCGACAAAAAGCTTGTTGGACTCAGCGACAAAGCTTACGCCCTGCGGCTCGCGCAATCCGCCGATGCTCTGCGTACGCTCATCCGCTCGAAGGTCCACCATCTCGACCGTGTTGTTGCCAAGCGCAGCGATGAAGAGCCTTCGGCCTTTGACGTCCACGGTGAAGTGATCGATCCGACCTTCGACCTTAGGCAAAGGGACCCTTTGCACCATTTCTAAGGGAGAAGAGTCCTGTGCTTGCACATCAGATCCCATCAGTAGCGATGCGACCAAAAGCGTGCTTAAGAAAACCTTCATGGCTACAAGCCGAGCGAGGCAAATTTATTTCTTCTGTGTGTCGAGAGCTGCTTTCAACCCCTTGGCCAAATCGGTTGTCGGGCCAACTCCCCAGTAGTGCAAAAAGACAACGCGTGGCGACTCCGTTTCAATATGGTTATGAATGGCAACGATATTAATGCCGGCGCCGCGTAGCGCCTTGAGAACGGATTGAAGTTCATTCTCACGCATCACAAAATCGCCATCGACCGCGGCTTGCTGATCACTTCCGACAAAAGCCGCCCAGGTGTTGATGCCCATGGCGTTACCTACTTCATGGCCACCCATTTTTGTCATCCGACCGATGGTTACTTTGTAGACCCCACTGGCCATCTGGCCCTTCATGCCCATAACGCTCTCGATACTTTGGGGGTTTAATGATGTCTTGGCGGGGTCCAAATCGGCTTTGGGTGTTTCACCTTTGCCGCCGCTGGTTTCTTTGATCTTCGCAAAGACTTTTCCGACCGCTGAGGCGAGCTTATCTTCGTCACCCATCCCGCCAATGTGCATGAACATCACTTTTGGCGTGTCCCAGAAAAAATGGTTGTGGAGCGCTGTGACTTCCAAACCATTATCCAAGGCGACGCTCATCACAGGATTGACTTGATCTTCGAGCAGGGTAGTGTCGCCCATAACCATTGTCTTCCCGCCTGCATTCATGAACGCTGCGTATGAAGTCAGCCCCATTGCCGGATTCATCTTCACCCCCGCTGCGGTCACCTGAAGATCCGTCCGTGGCGCTCGGACCGTAAACACTCCTTCCTTTTCGTTCATCTCTCCTTTGGTCCCTGTCAGTCGCTCGATTTTGGCGGCGTCGATCTTTCCAGTTGCTGCCAGGCCGGGCGTTCCAGCGGTCACACGTGAAAACGTTGCGAACGCGGCTAGCAGTACGATGCTCCCGAACCTTGCACGAAAAATCTTTTCCATAACGAAACTCCCTTCAATTTGAAGATATTGAAAGTTGCTGCGTTTATCCGCGGCTACGCGGGAGTGATCCGCGTATCCGATTTCGCTAATCAGTTTTTCTTTTGAAGTATTCGTACAGATCGTCGAAGACGGCCGAGGCTCGATTCAGACGAGCCTCGTCGTCCTTGTGGGCCATGGCGATTCCGGCGATGACTTGCTCGATACCCGCGGTCTCTTGCCGGCCAAACTTGGTATCCTTCAGATCGATGTCATGGACAATTTCCGCGATTCGGCTGACGGCAGGATCACGGCGTCCAACGCGTTCAATCAAAACCTCCAGCGTGCAGCGATCGCCCTCATGTGTGAACTCTGCCTCGAACATATCGAAGCGCAGTTCACCGGGAAGTCGTTTGTAACCCTTCGGAGGAACGAATTTGAAACGAGCCTCCCGATCCACGAAACGCCGGATAAACCACGCGCTCGCCATGCGGTCCACGTAAATGCCCTTGCGGGTCACCCAGGTTTTGCCCTGTAGCTCGTCGACGAAGATTGTCGCGGACGCGTCCACTTGTTTCTCAGGTCTTTTCTTATTCATACGCGCTTCAATCCCAGCGACGAGCCCATCCGCTGTTTCCCGTCCTTCAGCACCGAAGAAATCAATCGCTACGACCTCGGCAAGACGGCGTTTGAGCTTGGTCAATTCGATTTCGATTTGTTTGCGGCGACCCTCTGCGCCTCGTTCTTTTGGCGAAGGGAGTTTGCCAAGGCGACGGGCCGCTTCGGCGATCTCCCGGTATTCGGTGCTGCGCGCCGTTTGAAACAGGGCTTCTACTTCCTCATCGGAAAGACCGTCGACGAAGCGCGCCTCGCAGAGCGTCGCATCACCGCGACCTTCCACAATTTCCCGCAAGACCCATTGAAAATCCTCTTGCGTCTGATCGGTCTTAGGAAGGACGTATACCGAGTTCTTGATGGCCACTGCGCCGAGCCGTTGAAGCCGGCGCCAAATTTTGACGCGGAAATAGTCCGGCTTGGGCGGAATCTGATGAATAAGGAGCAACCAGCGAGCGTCTGATTCCGGCATTTAGGATTTTCCTCTTGTGTTCAAGATACAACTGCTATATCACCGATTCAATTGCTAGTCGCCAACTTTTGAAAGAGCCACATCGGTGGAAATTTCCATTTCTAAACCAACTGGTACGGAACAAACCGCGGCGGGGCTGTGGCCGCTCATCGGTTACTTCCTAAAGCTCGGAACGATCGGTTTTGGTGGCCCAGCCGCATTAGTCGGTTTCATGCACCGAGACCTAGTCGAGGAGCGGCGCTGGATGACCGAGGATACCTACAAGCTTTCGCTAGCGCTCGCTCAGATCATGCCCGGACCGCTTGCAGCGCAAACGGCAATTGCCATTGGCTATTTCGAAGGCGGCATCCTCGGCGCCACCCTCATCGGCCTCGCCTTCATTCTGCCCTCGTTTCTGATGGTCGTTGCGATCTCGCTCGCCTATATCGCCTACGGTGGTCTGTGGTGGATGCAAGCGCTTTTCTACACCATTGGCGCAACAGTTATCGCTATCATCGCCATTGCCGCGTACAAGCTGGCGCGCAGCACAAACAAGCGCAATCCGCTTCTCTGGGCTATTTTCGTCGTTCTCACGGTCGTGACCGCGTGGGCGCAGACCGAACTGGCAGAGTTTTTCATTCTCGCGGGGCTCATCACGTTGGTGTTTCAGGCTTGGCCGGGTTGGAAAACGGGGACACCAATGGTGCTCGCCGCCGTCGCGCTCGGACTAGTTGTTGGGCTCATGGAAGCGTGGCTCGGGCATGCAAGCACAGGTGGCAGTGGCGGCAACGTATTGATTGAGGTTCTCTTGTTTTTTACTAAGGCCGGCGCCTTTGTGTTCGGCAGCGGTTTGGCAATCGTTCCATTCTTGCATCAGGGAGTGGTCCAGCAATTCGGTTGGCTGAACGAGCATCAATTTTTGGACGCCGTGGCCGTTGCGATGATCACTCCCGGACCGGTCGTCATCACCGTCGCTTTTATCGGTTTCCTTGTCGCGGGATTGGCGGGGGCGATTATGGCTGCGATCGGCATTTTTCTCCCCGTCTATGTATTCACCGTTGTGCCGGCGCCATGGTTCAAACGCCACCGCGACAACCCTCAGCTCAAAGCCTTCGTTGACGGCGCAACAGCAGCGGCAACTGGCGCGATTACAGGCGCGGTCATCGTTCTCGGCTTACGCGCGATCACCGACGTTACCACTGCGCTGGTTGCGCTGATCAGTCTAGGTGTTCTATGGCGCTACAAAATCAGTGAACCCATTATCGTGACGATTTCGGGTGTGGTTGGCTTGATCCTTTGGCCTCTCATACGCGGCGGATGATCCCAAAAACAAAAACAGAGGAGTGATTTAGGAAGGCTATATTCCATGGTGCGAACTGGCTGCGGACGGGTCGCAATTCTTTACCCGGGCGATTACGAGGCAAGGAAAAGAGCAACGGCTGAAAACAACCGGTTCGCAGACTTGTTCAGAGCCTTCACCGCCAAGGGTATACACGCCGAGCCTGCGGTTTATCGCGACGATTTCTCCGACGAAGTCCGCAATCAACTCATGCAAGTTAACGGTGTTCTCGTTTGGTTTAACCCGATTCAAGACGGACAAAGCAGGTCTATTCTCGATGCAATGCTTCGCAGAGTGGCGGCGACAGGGGTTTTTGTCAGCGCACATCCCGACATCATACTGAAACTGGGGACCAAGGAAGTTCTATACCGAACTCGTGACATAGGCTGGGGATGCGATACAGATCTGTATGAAAGCATGCAACAACTGCGTCAGAAATTGCCTCTACGACTGGCAAACGGTAGAGCCCGCGTGCTCAAGCAATACCGAGGAAACGGCGGAGAGGGCGTCTGGAAAGTTCAACTGCCAATGAGCAGTTCAAGGGGTGCAAGCGAGAGGGTCGTCGTTGTCCCCGGCGCTCGTACTCCGGCTCATGTGCGCCACGCAAAGAGGGGCTGCATCGAAGAGGAAATCACACTCGGTGAGTTCTTAGAACGCTGCGAGCAGTATTTTGTCGCTGATGGGCGGATGGTTGATCAGGAGTATCAAGAGCGGCTCCCCGAAGGCATGATTCGCTGCTATCTGGTGCATGACCAAATCGTGGGATTTGGCCATCAGGCAATCAACGCCCTCTTTCCTGCTCCTTTGGGCGCACTGCCAGCGGAAGCCCCCGAACCTGGTCCGCGATTTTATCATCCGCCCAGCAAGCCTGAATTTCAGCCTCTTAAACAAACGCTAGAGCACGACTGGGTGCCGGCAATGCAGAAGCTCCTTGGAATTGATACTGAGTGTCTTCCGATTCTCTGGGATTGCGACTTCCTGCTTGGTCCGAAAAAAGGAAATGGCGAAGATACCTACGTGCTTTGTGAAATTAATGTCAGCAGTGTTGCGCCTTATCCCGACTCTGCGGTGTGTTACATCGTTGACGCTACAGCGGCGCAGATACGAGATAAGAAACGCTAATACGACTTGGCGCAGTAATCGCCGCCGTGGTGATTCTCCCACCAGTTTTTCAACCAGCCAAGATTACTTGCCCTAGTGTCACGTGCCGTTGACAATGTCGTAACGGAAAACCGTGATGAGAGCGTTCGCAAGGGGCGTTTCATTTTGAACATTCGCGAATAGACGCAACAGTCAACTGAGTGATCAGTGCTGTAAACAGAGTTGACTGCTATCAGTGTTCCCATGAAATTTTTTTTCTCGATGATTGTCGTGCGTGCGCTTTGATTTCCATCATTTTGCACAATTCGGACATGTGGACGTAGCGCTGGTGCGAAGATTGCGTTCGGCAGCAGACCGACGGGTTTTTCATTTCTTAATAGATTCAGCCAATAGGAAGGAGAATCGTTATGGCTCAGTTAGGTTCAGAGTCGACAACCTTCACGTTGGACAACATGGGACGATTTCTATGCAATACCCTGCAGGAAGCGCTCGACAGTGTCAGTCAACCAGTAGCGGGAGGCCTTCGGGGATTTGATGTCATTGTGATTGGCGGCGGAACGTTTGGCTCCGTGATGGCGGAAACCCTGTTCCTGCGTGACGGTACCCGCAGCCGGCGCATTCTCGTTCTTGAGGCTGGTCCCTTTGTGCTTCCCGAGCACGTGCAGAACATGCCCTTTCAAGGCGGCACGCCCGATTTTCGACGGCCGTGGGTCTACGATCCGGTCTTGCAGCCGGTGTATCAATTTCCGGGTCTGATGTATGCCATTGGCGGCAGGTCTTTGGCCTGGGGCGGTTGGTCACCAGAACTTCTGCACGACAGCAAGAATGATGAAATGACAAATTGGCCGGCGAGCGTCGTGACCGATTTACAGTCAATATATTTCCCGGCGGCGAGCGACGAAATCGGTGTGACCGCTACGAATGACTTCATTCACGGACCATTGCATGATGCATTGCGCCATCAACTTCTTCCTGCATTCATCGCAGCGGGCAGCCGACCAGCGGGTCTGATCCTGGATGAGCTTCCGCATCATCCCATTGTCCGTGACTATTTGAGGACTCATCCCGGCAAAACCATTACCGATATTCCGTTGCCTCAATTGCGCGAATGGCTCGATCTTCCCCCTAGCGATCCGACATCGCGCGATGACATGTTCCGCTTGCTCAAGCTTGAAGCGCCTTTGGCTGTGCAATCGGTAACGGAGCCCGGGCTTTTTCCCTTCAACAAATTCAGCGCTTTACCTCTCCTCATACAAGCGGCTCGCACCGCTTCCAAGGAAGCTGACGGAGTTGGCGCGGCCGCCGATGCGCGCAAACGCATCACCGTCGTTCCCGATTGCCACGTGCAGGAATTGATTACCCAAACTCAAAGCGATAATTGGGTGCGCGTTGTCGGCGTGCGCGCAGTGGATCGGGGCGGGGCGACGGTCGATATACCATTGATTCCGCCAGGCGCGGGCGGTGGTCAAGGCGTCGTTGTCATTGCGTTGGGGACTATCGAAAGTACACGGCTGGCGCTCACAACCTTTCAAAATTCTCTCGCCGGCCGCGCAGCGCAGCGCATGGGCGAGAATCTGCTGGCGCATCTGCGCTCGAATTTAAATATCCGTATCCCAAAGGAGTCTCTCATAACGGCGCTGTCGCCGAGCGATATCAAAACGCTGCAAGTTTCCGCGTTGTTCGTAAAAGGTAAAGCAACGATCACTGGCAAGGATCGTTATTTTCATCTGCAAATTACGGCGTCAGGTCTAACGGACCTCGGAAACGACTCCGAGGCGAACCTCTTTAAGAAGGTTCCTGACATCGATCAAGTCAAAGGCATGACTGAGGCGGACAAGACAACCGTCGTCATTACGCTGCGCGGCATTGGTGAGATGACACCCATGAATCCCAACAGTCGCGTGGGTTTGGCGCAAACGCCCGGCGATGTGGATTTCGGTCGACCCGCGGCTTACGTCACTCTCGGGAATGCCCTCAATCCCACAGGCGGCAGCGCGCAAACCCAGGACGACGCCAACTTGTGGGACGCGATGGACTCCTTCGCCGATGCGGTGGCGTTGATTTTTGCCAACGGCAAGCCGTTCGAAATCCTCATTAAGAATCGGGCTGGGCAGGTAGCAAAAGTTGTTGAAGTGCCGGCCGCGGCCACGGCCGCCGACCTGAAAGCGATCCGACAGGCTAATACCAATGCGCAAGTGAACGACCTGCGTGATCCGCTCGGAACGACCCATCACGAAGCGGGCACCTTAAGAATGAGCGACCTGCCGGCAAACGGCGTCACCAATGACTTCGGACGCATTCACGATACGGCGAATTGTTACGTGGCAGCTCCCGCTATCTTCCCAACCACTGGTTCACCGAACCCGATGCTGACGGGCGTCGCTCTCGCTAGACGCACGGCCGACCTCTTGACGAAATCGGTATTGCCGAAACCTCTTCCGTTCGTGCCGGACACGGCCGGTGGTTACAAAGCGCTTTTTGATGGCACCGGCGTGTCGTTCAACCGTTGGACCCGCGTGAGCCCGGGTGCTAGCAACGGTTTTGCTCTTGTCAATGGCGAGATCGTAACCTATGGAACGGGTGACTTCGGTTTATTTTACTATGCCGCGGAGGCCTTCGCCGATTTCACGCTGCGACTCCAATTTCGCGTGGTCAATGCCAGAGGAGAAATATTCGGAGACGGCACCAAAGTGCAGAACTCGGGCGTATTCGTTCGCTTTCGCGATCCGCTCCTCGATCCAACGCCGGTAATTCTTGCGCGCATGGTCCATGAAAGTAATGATTTCAAACTCTTCCAGCAAAATCGCGCCTGGAGTGCAGTTCATTCGGGGTTCGAAGTGCAGATTGACGACAACGCCATGGGCGATGGACGGAAAGATTTTTACGGCATCAGCCCCGAACCCAACGGATTGAGAAAGAATCGCACCGGGGCGATCTACAAGATTCCGGCGAAGGACCCAATACCCAGTTCCGGTCAGTTTGACGCTGAATTGCAAGTATTCAATCCAGCACCGGATCTGAGTCCTGGCGTATGGTATGAATATGAGATCGATGTTCGCGGGAACAAGTATACTGTCGATCTTACGAACACAAGCACCAGCGTAAAAGTGCGTACGACAACTTTCACTAACAGCGATCCCGATCGTGGCATCGCTCTGGAAGGAGGTCAGCCGGCTGGATATATCGGACTGCAATCTTATTCAAATTCCCCGGTCGCCTTTCGTTATATTCAGATAAAAGTGTGACCAGCATTTACGTTGCTCGGACTGCCGCCCTGGGGAATTGGTGATGTCGCTAATACGCTATGCTTCGAGAAAGCGATGACCGTGACACTACCTTTGGGTGGCGTGTCTCTGGTGAGCGTGGCGCGCAGATCTCATGAGGTATAAAGATGGGACAACAACCAGTCAGATTGAAATACGCCGAATCCGACAATTTTTCACCCGGCGGTGGGGTAACTGGCGTCAACAACACTAAGGTCACGGTAAAGGTCCAAAACGTCGCGTTCGCCAAGAACGTCGTGCTTCATTATTCCCAACCTAATGGGGCATGGACGGAAAAGTCTCTGACTTGGCAAAAGAACTTTGCTACCTACGATCTCTTTACGCGGAGCGACAACACCTTCGTCACAACTGATTTTGTTATCCGATACTCCGTTGATGGTCAGACGTTTTGGGATGACAATAACGGAGCGAATTACAAAATTGATGGGAGTCGACCGAATACCGTGGGAGGCAACATTGTACTCAACAAGGCGACCGCTCGCCGAGGATCGCAAGCAGGGGGCGGATTTGTCTTCACAACGTCATGGGTCGAAGGGGAAATCTTCGTTAAGAACCTCTCGTTCAACAAACGAGTGGGTATACGATTGACTACAAATGGCTGGATCACTTTTCAGGACACCGATGCGGCGTTCAACGGCAATGAACCCATAGCTGTAGGGCTGTCGCAAGTCGAGGTCTGGAAGTTTAAGACACCGGAACTGAATTTAGACCAAAGCAATCCAAATTTTATGTTCGCCGTCTTTTATAACGATCTCAATACGGGTCGATGGTTCTGGGACAACAACTTCGGGCTGGATTATGCTCTTAGCAAAACGGATTTGTCGACGAATGAGTAATGCAATCGCTGACTAATGGTGGCGTTTCAAACCCGCGCCTTGGTCCATGATTCTTCCCCATTACTGCGCAATCACGGCGAGTAACGCACTTGAATTAGCCGTCTCGCACAGGTATCTGCGGAGCATGTCGTCCGGCCATTCTCTTTGGTCGAAAAAACCCACGGCTTTGCTGCTCAAAGAAACCGGCGGTGGCCACGGCTTGCGCCGGGTGCTCGGTCCGCTCCAGCTCGCGAGCCTCGGCGTCGGCGCCATCATCGGCGCGGGCATCTTCGTCATCATCGGCGTGGTGGCCAAAGATAAAGCGGGCGCGGCGACGATGCTCTCGTTCGTCGTCGCCGGTACGGCCTGCGCCTTTGCCGCGCTGTGCTACGCGGAGTTCGCTTCGATGGTGCCGGTGGCGGGATCGGCGTACACCTACGCGTACGCAACTCTGGGCGAGCTTTTCGCGTGGATCATCGGCTGGGATCTATTGCTCGAATACGGCGTGGGCGCCGCCAGCGTGGCGCACGGCTGGTCGCACTACTTTGTCGATTTTCTGCACCTTGTCCGCATCTATCCGCCCGCGGCACTCGCCAATGCGCCCTTCGATTTCGATCCGGCCACCGGCCGCTTCGTCGCCACCGGCGCGCTGGTCGATCTGCCGGCGCTGCTGATTGCAGCGGCGCTGACGATCATCCTGGTCGCGGGCATCCGGCGGAGCGCCGCGTTCAACTTTGTCATGGTCGTGATCAAACTCATCGTCGTGTTCCTGGTGATCGCCATCGGCGCGTTCTATATCGATCCGGCGAACTGGCATCCGTTCGCGCCCTATGGCTACAGCGGCATCAGCCTGTTCGGCCACACGGTGATGGGCCAGCATGGAGCAGGCGGCGAACCACTCGGCGCGATGGCGGGGGCTGCCATCGTGTTCTACGCCTACATCGGCTTCGATTCCGTATCGACCCACGCCGAGGAGGCGCGCAATCCAAGCCGAGACGTGCCGATCGGCATCATCGGCTCGCTGATGCTCTGCACGGTTCTTTACATCGCCGTCGCGGCAGTGCTGACCGGCATGGTGCCCTACCAGGAGGTCGACATCGACGCGCCCATCGCCAAGGCCTTCAGCCGCGCCGGCTTGGCGTGGGCGCACGGGTTGATATCGCTCGGCGCGCTCACCGGCATCACGTCGGTGCTGATGGTTTTGATGTTGAGTCAGCCGCGCATCATGCTGGCGATGGCGCGCGACGGGCTTTTGCCCATGCGCTTCTTCGGTGCAGTGCATCCGCGTTTTCGTACGCCGTGGAAATCGACGATTTTGACCGGCGCCGCCGTCGGTCTCATGGGCGCGCTTCTGCCGTTGCGCATGCTTGCCGAACTGGTCAACATCGGCACCCTGCTCGCTTTCGTCATCGTCTGTGCGGCGGTGCTGATCATGCGCCGCATCGATCCCGATATGCCGCGGCCTTTCCGCTGCCCGCTGGTGCCGCTGATCCCGATCCTCGGCATCGTTTTTTGCTCGCTGTTGATGTTTTCGCTGCCGGTGGAAAACTGGCTGAGGCTGATCGTTTGGCTGCTGGTCGGCTTCGCGATCTACTTTTTCTACGGCCGGCGCCACAGCGTGCTGGCGCGCATGGGAAGCGACATCCGGCTCGTCGATTCGTCTTCTTCGTGACACTCGGTCAGTCAGTACAATTCGCCTTCGCTCTTCCGCTCTTCGCGCGGACGCCAGCGCAAAAGATAAGATTCAGCTCGGTTGATCGCCTCGTTGCAGAGAACGACGACCAGCGCCAGCACGAGAATGCCGCCGAGCGCGCCTGTAGTCGAAAACAGCGATGTGTTGTAATTGATCAGATAGCCGAGGCCTTTGCCGGCGGCGATGAATTCGCCGACGACGGCGGCGACGATCGCGTAAGGCAGGCTGATCTTCAACCCCGTGGTGATCCACGGCACGATCGACGGCAAGGTCACTTTCATGAGAATCTGGCGCTCGCTCGCGCCCATGATGCGCAAGATATTTTTCAGCTCGGCATCGACGCCTTTGACGCCGGCAAAGGTGTTGAAGAAGGTGAGAAAGAAGACCACGCTGACGACGAGGATGACTTTGGAGGTAGGACCGATGCCGAACCAGATGATAAACAGCGGCGCCAAAGCGATGCGCGGGATGCCGTTGAACGCAATCACATAAGGATCGAGAATCTGCGCCAGGACTTCACGCCGGCCGAGCGCGAATCCCAGGCCGATGCCGAAAATCGCGCCGATAAAAAATCCGGTGAACGTTTCGTACAACGTGATCGCCAGGTGACCGAAGATCGAGCCGTCGGCGATCACGCCGTAGAGATAGAGAAAAACCTGCGACGGACTGGAAACCCAGAACGGATCGATCACTCGTCCCGAACTCAGCTCCCAGAGCCCGAGCAGCGTCGCTCCGAAAACCGCGCGGTAGAGAAAGAGACGGCCGCGGCTGATCATTTCATCAGAAAGTCGTTGGTGGCAACGTCCGCGACGGCGATCCGCTTCTTCAAAATGCCGGCCTGTTCGAGGATATCCTGAGTCACCTGCACACTGCGCTCGCTGATCCGGCCGTCCTTGCTGAGCGCCGGCAGCACGGCTTGCACGCCGGCCAGCAGAAGCTCGGGTTTAATCGTGGTCATCGAAGGCTTCAGCGCATCCGCCACCTGCTCCGGCTTGTTTTGCAGCGCCCACTGATTGGCGCGCGTGAGCGCCCGGACCATTCTCCGAATCATATCGCCTTCCTTGGCGACCGTGTCGGGCCGCGCGATCAGATTTTCCATGAGAAATTCCGGGATCGATGGATCTTCGCCTTTGGCGTTGTTGATCAGCAGGATCGCGTAGCCGCGGCTGATCGCCGTGTCCGGCACCGGCGGCGCCGTCAAGGCCACATCGACTTTGCGATTCTCCAGAGCCGCAAGCCACGTCGGTCCCGAGCCGATCGGAATGATGTGCACGTCCTGCTGCGGATTGTAGCCGGCCTTGCGCACGACGAAAGCGGCCAGATGCGCGGTCAGCGCGCCGGGATTGGTCACGCCCACGGTCAGTCCCTTGAGTGCTTTGATCTTTTCCGCCAGCGGCATCGACTCCGTGACGCCCTTCGATTTGGCGACGTCCTTGTGCATCGCCCAGTTGATGAAGAGCCTGTTGAGACCGCTCATCACTATCACCAGCTTCTTGCCTTCCTGCTGCGCCAGAATCACGTTGTCGCCCGTGGTGAAGCTGAAATCCACGTCGCCGGCGATCAGCGCGCGGATGTCGGGGCCACCGCCGTTCGTCGAAGTGACGTCGACCTCGAGCTTTTCATCGGCAAAGAATCCTTTGTTCTGCGCCAGAAAGACCGGAGTCATCGAATGCGCAATGACGGGAATCGTTATCTTCACTTTTTTCGGCGCCTGCGCTCGGGCCGAAGAAAAGCAACTCAAACAGAACACGCCCAGCGCCAGCGCCAGTGTGAATACTTTCATGCCGTGTCTCCTTTCGCCGATTCGCTCAAAGCAACTTCGGGGCGAAGCTGCTGCCACATTTTTTCGTAGATCGCGCGGAACTGCGGGTCTTCATGGATCTTGAACACATCGCGCGGGCGGGCGATGCCGACGGTTTCGATCGCCTTGATTCTCCCCGGCCGCGAGCTCATCAGCACCACCCGGTCCGCCAGCGCGATCGCCTCGACCAGATCGTGGGTGATGAAAACGATGGTCTTGCGCGTCGCCACCCAGAGCTTCAAGAGCTGGTCCTGCAAGACGATGCGAGTTTGTGCATCCAGCGGACCGAATGGCTCGTCCATCAGAATCAACGCCGGATCGTAAATCAGCGTGCGAATGATGTTGGCGCGCTGGCGCATGCCGCCGGAGAGCTCATGCGGATAATGCTCCTCGAAGCCGTTGAGGCCGACCCGCTCGATCCATTCTTCGGCCGTGCGCCGCCGCCGGCCCGGTTCGACGCCGCGGATCTCCAGGGCGATCTCGACGTTTTCGACCAGCGTTCGCCAGGGCAGCAGGTTGTCCTTCTGGGTGACGTAGCCGATCTTGGTGCAGATGCCGTCGATGGATTCGCCGCGGAAAACGATCCGTCCCATGCTCGAGCGGAGCAGACCGACGATCAGATTTAACAGCGTGGATTTACCGCAGCCGGAGGGGCCGACGATGGTGACGAACTCTCCCTCGGCAACCGTGAGATCGACCGCATCGAGAGCGACGACCCGGCGCCCGCGAACGTGATACTCCTTGCTGACCGCTTCGACGGAAAGCAGCGCCATGGTCGATCCTACGGCGCGATCTGCGCGATCGAAGCGCCGATACCGTCGAGCGCGGTCTTGCGGTCGGCGTCCAGATTGTCGCGCCGCGGCGTGTCGTAGTTGCTGATGTAACCCGTGTTACCGACGAAAACGATGGCCGAGGGAAATTCGAGCGGACCGGCGCTGCCGTTCTTTGCGACCTCGCGCACCCGGCCATCGGGTGTCACCGTGACCAGCGCGTTGCGCTCGTTGGGCGTAACCCAGAGCCGACTGTCGGCATCGAAGGCGAGTCCGTCAGCGCCTTCGAGCAGCGGGCTTTGCGCCAGCAGGGCGGGCTTGCCGGCTTTGCCGCCGGCGCCGAGTTCAACCTTCCAGACAGCGCCGCGCGCCGTGTCGGCGACGTAAAGCATGCCCTTCGTGTCGAACGCGATGCCATTGGCGACGTTCGCCTGTTCGGCCTTGCCGTGGGGCAACGTGCGCGTGTGCGGTTCGATTTTGACCGCGACCTCGGCCGCGCCGCCGCCCGGTCCGACTTTGTAAACGATCCCGCTTCGCCCGCCCGAAATATAGAGATTGCCCTGCTTGTCGAAAGCAATACCGTTGGCGCCTTGCACGCCGCCGGCGAAAGTTTGCCCGACGCCGGGCTTTTTCGGATCGATATCCGCCGCGCGCACGCGCAACACTTCGCCGAAGGGCGCGCTGGCGACAAACAAATCGCCCTGCGCGTTGAACGCGATGCCTGCGCCGTTGGCGGCGACTTTTTTGCCCTTGATCTCGCGTGGCTCGAGCCGCGCCACGACGACCGGCTTCGGTGCCTTGGGATCGACCCTGAAAATATTTCCGCTCACCCGGTCCGGCAGGTAGAGCCGGCCATCCTTGTCGGCCGTGATGCTTTCGACGATCACCGTACGATCCGCGCTCGCCGGATCGAGATCGACGAGAATCGAAACCCGCGGATTGTCCATCCGCATCGCGGCGCAGCCGCCGAGAAATGCCCCGAGGATGAATATCGACAGTAACTGCATTTCGATCTCCTTCATCCGCTGCGGATGCATAAGCTCGAAACTTATCGAATCGCGAGAAGACGGAAAGCCTTACCGTTTTGCGGTTATAGATTCAAGGCCCGCGCCGCGTTGCCGCCGAGGATTTGCTCGCGGTCGGCGGCGGTGGCTTCGATGGCCATTACCTTACTGACCGCATCGAAGTCGCCCATCGCCATGGGATAGTCCGTGCCGATGACGACTCGGTCCGCGCCGGCCACATGAACCAGATACTGCAGCGCAGCGGTGGAGTGTACAATCGAATCGAAGTAGATTTTTTTCAGATATTCGGAAGGCTTTCTGGGCACGCTCTTCTTGAGCTCGGCGCGCAAGCCGTAGGAATGATCGAGGCGCCAGATGTTGAACGGGAGGAGCCCGCCGCCGTGGGACAGGCAAAGCCGCAGATTCGGGTAGCGCTCGAACATTCCCTTGATAATCATGCGCTCCACCATCATCGTCGTGCGATAGGTGAACTGCAAAACGTTGCCGAGGATCGGCGCCAACGGATCGTCCCGATCCAGCCCACCTTCGAGCGGATGGACGAATAGAAGCAGGTCAAGTCTCTGCGCCGCTTCGAAAAACGGCTCGAAGCTGGGATCGTCCAGAGGCTTGTCACCGACCGCGTTGCCGATTTCCAACCCTTTGAGGCCCATGCTTTTCGCTTCTTCGGCGATGGCGACGGAATCGGCCACGCTTTGCAGCGGCACGCTGCCGAAGCCGACGAAGCGATCGGGATGCTTTTCCACCACGGCGTGGATCGCCTCGTTCTGGCGCCGCGAGAAATGCGCCGCCACCGCTGCCTCTTCCCAGTAAAACAGCAGGATCGGCGACGGCGAAATCGCCTGGACGTCGATCTTCATCTCGTCCAGCGCCTTGATGCGCGCGGCGGGATCGTAGGCCCCCGCCCCGAGGCCCGGGCGCGAACCGATCTGCGATGTGACCGAAAGCTTGTCTCTGTCGAGCACGAGCTTGGGCGCGCGGGCAGCGTATTTGCCGGGGTTCTGCAATGCGTCCACTGGGAAAAAATGCGAGTGCAGATCGATATTCATGGTCTTGATTTCCTATCTATGTTAACGCGGTCAATCCGGCCGCCCTGCGCCGGAGGTTTTTACCACAAATGCAAGTCGTTTTCCCACATTCAGCCTTCGGAAAAATGTTCAAACCATCGGCTTTATCTTGTAAATTCAATATGAGCTGCCAAAGGAACAGGGGTTGCTATAAGCTCGTGTCGAGCAGAGTTATAACCCTAACAAAGGAGACGCCGCATGAAAAATCAACTTCGAACCACCACGATCTTGCTGTTATTGCTGATCGCTGCCGCGGCAAACGCCGCAAGCCAGGGTCGGTGGGAACTTCTCGGCGAGCGCGATGTGGACTTCCGCAACGATCACGACACGATCGATGTGGGACGTCATGAAGGTAAATTCAAAGAGCTTCAGATCAGGGTGAAGGATGCCCCCATCGAGGTTTCAAATTTCGTTGTGACCTTCGACAACGATCAAAAGTTCAATCCAAAAATTAAACAACGCTTCGCGGAAGGCTCCGGAACCCGGAACATCGACCTTCCCGGCAATAGTCGCATAATCAAGCGCATTGATTTCACTTATCACAGCATCAACCGGCGCGAAGGGCGCGGCAAGGTCCAAGTCTACGGCCGTTGATCCATTACTTTTGTTTCACCTTGGCCAGCACCTCGTCGACGAGTTTTTGCAAGGGCTTAATGTCTTCGTATTGCGGCAGGCTCGAGAGGAGGTATTTGCCTCCTTCTCGAGGCACCTGCTCGTCTTTGTAGCGGATCATCTCCTTGGGAATATCGGTGCGAAAAGAATTGCGTCCGGTCAGTTTCTGCCAAGCGAGCTGGCCGTCGCGCGATAAAAACCAGTTTAGATAAACCTTGGCCGCGTTCGGGTGAGGCGCGTTCTTGAAGGTGATGATGTTGCCCGAGCCCGAGCTGATCGTATCGCCCTCCTTTTCGCTAAACACCTGGCGCACCGGCAATCCCTGCTTGCGCGCGTTCTCGGTATTTTCCAGCTTGGCCATGACCTGCACGCTGTACTTGCCCGCGCCGAGCCAGTCCATCATCTGATGCTCGTTTTTGGCAAAGGTGATCTGCTGTTCTGTAAGCAGCCGCGTGATAAACTTCGGCCCCAGGTCTGGGCTGTAGTAGACAAAGCGCCAGTTGCCGATGTTGCCGGCCGAATCCGGATCGGTCATCAGGATTTTGCCTTTATATTTCGGCGCGAGCAGATCCCACCAGGAATCGAACTCGTCGGGCTTGATAGAGTTCGTGTTGATCGCGCCGATGCCGGAACCGGCGTCGCCCTGGGCCATGAAAACGTGCTGTCCTTCCGGGTCACAGTAAAGATGTTTCTTCGACCACCATTTACTCGGGTCGGTGACTTCGGGAAGCATCAATTGCGGCGGGATCGGCATCAGCAGACCCGCCTTGTAGTAGACCAGCACCATCGTCCCCGCGCCGCCGACGCTGATATCGACCAGATTCTTGTCAGCTCTTTTCTCGGCCATGATTTTTTTCGACAGATCGCTGCCCGAGCCGCCGACGAAGTTGATCTTGATTTTGGGATAGGCGTCTTTGAAAGCGAGGATCGCCTTGCCGACCCCGGCGCGGGATTGGCCATAGATCGTCACCTCGCCTTCCTTTTCCGCCGCGGCGACGGTCTTGTCCCAATCCTGTTTCCAGTCGGCGCGAGCCGTGCCTCGGGCCAATAGCATAGCCGCGCCCAGGAAAACCGCCGTCATGAACAAAAACTTTTTCACGGCACACCGCCTTTCAGCGCGTTGATTTCCGGCGAACGATGCCGGAACCTGCGCCTACTTTTAGCGGTTCTGCGCCGTCAAGAAAAGGGGGAGTGAGGAGACCGAGGATGGAGGATCGAGAATGGAGAACCAGCATCGATCTCTATCCTCCCTCCTCGAGGTGATTATTTCTTCTTGGACTTGCGGCGCGGCACCTTGCCGCCGGCGCGGCGCGCCTCCGAAAGACCGATCGCGATCGCCTGCTTGCGGCTTTTTACCTTTTTTCCCGATCGCCCGCTTTTAAGCTTGCCGCGCTTGCGCTCGTGCATCGCCCGTTTAACTTTTTGTTGCGCTTTTTTCCCGTATCGCGCCATTGCCTGCTCCTTTCGCGCCTGGCTTAGCTCGCTTTGCGCATTTTCTTGCTCTTGGCTTCTTCGACCTCCTCGCCCAGCCGCTCGAGCTCGGTGGCGTCTACGCGCTTGCGGATCTGCGGAAACATATTTCCCTCTTCTTCCTCCTCGGCGTGGTGCTCGACATCGTCTTTGAGGACTTTGAATTTTGCGGCGAAGCGCTCGCTGCTCGGCGTCAGCCGGGATATTTCGCGCAGAATGGTTTTCACCTGCCGGTGCTCCTCCAGCGACTCCAGCACCATGTCCTTCAACTCCTCGTACTCTTCCATGGCCGGATAAAAGATCGTCTCTTCCAGCCGGGTATGGGTCTCCAGCTCGGTTTTGATCTCTTTGAAGATCTGTTTCATCCGCTTCTTGTCTTCGGTCTTCTGTCCCTGCTCGAGCAGTTGTTTGACCTTCTCGTGATCGCGCTTCAAAAGCTCTAAAACGTCCATGCGCACCTCCGTGAAATAGATTTTGCTCTTTTTAACGGGCAACTCTCATGCCACAAGTGGCACGCAGGCGGACCGCCGAGTTACGCCGACAAATCCGCCCTGTGCGCAATTGCGCGATCGTTTTTTGTTCGCCACAGCGTCGATCGTGTAAGTGTTTGCCGACTGGCATTCCGGTTTTGGCGACATGTTTTTGCTTCTTTGCTTGACGCCGCCCGCCGGCGTGCCCTATTTTACGCCGGAACCGTTAAGGAAAAATATCCATGCGAGCCATGTCGATTCGCATACTCGCGGCGCTGCTGCTGCTTTGTGCGCCGGCGCGCGCCGCCGATTTCCTGCGCGCGGCGAGCGGCGGGTTTACCACCGCGATCCACGCGGTCCTGTGGGCGGCCTACGAAGAGAAATTGTTCAAAAAGCACGGCCTCGAAGTCGAATACCTGGCGCTCAACTCCGGTCGTCTCGGCATGCAGATGCTGCTCTCCGACGATGTGCAGTTGCTGTTTTCCACCGGCGTGACGGTGGTCACGACCAATCTGCAAAATGCCGATCTGGCGATCATCGCCGGCGGGCTTAATTTTTTTCCGACCAAGCTGGTCGCCCGGCCGGAAATCAAGCGCCCCGCCGATCTGAAGGGTAAAATCCTCGCGGTGGGGAGCTTCGGAGCGGCCAATCACATGGCGCTGCTGGTGGCCTTGGAAAAGCTTGGCGTCAATCCAAAAGATGTCACCATCATTCAGGTCGGCGGCGCCGCGGCTCAGATGACCGCGCTGGCGAAAGGCGCGGTGCAGGGTCTGATGTTCAACGAACCCCAGGCGACCATCGCGGTAAAAAAATTCGGCATGCAGTCGATGATCGACCTAATGGAGAGCAAGACACCCTTTCCGCAGAACTGCTTCATCGTCAAGCGCGGCTATCTCGAAGGCAATCGCGAAAGGGTCGGTAACTTCATGAAAGGGGTGGTCGAGTCGATCTATCTCCTCAAGAGAGAC
>Ga0207707_10001247_pt1 | contig 23850 bp, 18 predicted proteins | sample KBSC83BmetaG_FD_184336 | JGI IMG/M metagenome (GOLD analysis project Ga0207707, IMG submission 184336) | Corn rhizosphere microbial communities from Kellogg Biological Station, Michigan, USA - KBS C8-3B metaG (SPAdes) (version 2) | ecosystem: Host-associated > Plants > Roots > Rhizosphere ... | reverse complement strand
CGATCACGACGTCGTCCGTGCTCGGCGACACCACCTATGCCGGGCAGAAGGCGTGGCGCGTGCGGCGGCAGTCGGTGCTCACGGTGTCGGGCACGCAAACGCAGTCCAACCAGATGATCACGATGGACGGCGACGGCACGGGCGAGGGGATGTACTACATCGGCGCGAATGGGACGTATCTGGGATCGACAGCTTCACAGAAGATGAACATGACGGTGAAGGCGGCGGGGACGGTGATACCGGTGACGCAAACGGCCACGTCCACCGTGGAGATCGCGCGCTGACGTGAATGGCCGCCGCGCGCCTGGCGCGCGGGGAACGCTGGTGCGGCATCCTCAATCGCGGAGGCTCGATGGCTGACGAGCAGCGGATCGCGGTGCTCGAGCAGCACGTTCGCGCGCTGTACGAGCAGATCGCGGAGCTCCGGAAGGAGCTGGCAGCGAGCGGCCGGCGCGTTGCCGCAGCGGCGCACGCGCCGGAGCCGGCGCGCGAGCGCGAGCGGCCGGCCGCCGCTCCCAGCGCTGCGCCGCCGCCTCCTCCGCCGCCTCCGCCGGCGTCGGCTCCTCCGCCACGGCACGACGAACCGTCCTCCGCGCCTCGCGCGCGGTTCGCCGGCGGTCCGCCGCCAACGCCCGACATCGATCTCGAGAAGCTCTTCGGCCGCTACGGCACCATCGCCGTCGCCGCGCTCGCGATTCTCATGGGCGTCGGGACCTTCCTTTCCTGGGCGATCCAGCACGGACTGCTCGGCCCAACCGTACGCGTGGTGCTCGGCTTCGTGGGCGCCGCCATCGTCGCCGGCGTCGGTGCGTGGGTTCGCGAGAAGCGCGACGTGCGTTTCGGGAACGTGCTCCTCGCGCTGTCGCTCGCGATCGTGCATCTCGACGCGTGGGCCGCCGGACCGCACCTGCACGTGCTGTCCACGGTCGCCGCGCTCGCGATCGCGGCGCTCGCATCGGTCGCCCTCGCGGCGCTCGCGCTCACCTCGGACGAGCGCACGCTCTTCGCCGTGGGCGTGGGCGGCGCGCTGCTTGCGCCCTTCGTCACCGCGAGCGAGCCGGGTAGCGTCGTCGCGCTGATGACGTACGGATGGATCGTGATCGCCACGACCATCTTCGCCATCCGCGAGCGCGGCTGGCAGCCGCTTCTCTGGCTCACCGTGGGCGCCGCCGCCCTCTACGTCGCGGCCGGTGCGAGCACGGTCGCCACCACCGGCGGCGGATGGATCACGACACACGCGCCGAGCGTGTTCGCGTTCGCGTGCGCGGCGGCGGCGCTCCTCTGGGCGCGCGACGCGCTGCGCTCCAAGCTCGCGCTCGCCTTCCTCGCGCTCGCGTGCGCCGCTTCAGCCGCGTACGCGTTCGACGCGCGCTCGGTGGAGGTCGCGATCTCGATCGCCGGCACCATCGCGGCGTACGCGATCGCCCGCGAGCTCGAGACCGATGCCATCTGGCTCGCGATCGGCAACGTCGTCCTCCCACTCGGCTTTCTCGCGGCGACGCTCGCTTCCGCCACCACCAACGCCACGCGCGCGCTCGCCGCGATCGCGCTCACCGCGCTCGCCGCGCTGCTCGCGTGGGATGCGGACGAGGAGCGCGAGCAGCATCTGTTCGTGACGTTCGTTTCGAGCTGGCTCGCGATCGTGCTGTATCTGGACAACTATCAGACCCGCTCCGTCGGCGCGCTCGCGCTCCACGCCGCCCTCTTCGCCATCCTCCTTCGCTCCACCGGATCGAAGCGGCTCGTCTTCCCAGTCATTCTGAGCCTCGTCATCACGTCGGGCTCGTCGCTCTGGCTCCTGTCGGAGCGCACGGCCTACGCGTACACGCCGTTCCTCACCACGCCATCGCTCTGCGCGCTGGCGACCGTGGGCGCGTGGGCGGTGCTCGCGTTCGCGATGAAGCCAGCGCCGGAGCATGCGGCGGGAGACGATTCGCTCGCCGTTCTCGTCGGCGCGCTCGCGATCATCGCGGCGTTCGGGTGGGTGAGGCAGGAGCTCGCGGAGGCGTACTCGCGCGACATCGCGAGCTTCGCCCTCATCGTGTACTACGCCCTCGCGGGTCTCGCGCTCATCTTCGCGGGGCGGTGGCGGCACGTCACGCTCTGGCGCGGCGCCGGCCTGGCGCTGGCGTTCTATGCCGGCTACAAGGCGCTCGTCGAGACCTTCGCCATCGACGCGGTGGTGCTGCGCATCAGCGCGCGCATTCTCGTTGGCGTCTTTCTCGCCGCCGTGGCGTACTGGTACCGCGCACCGCGCGAGCCCGAGGTGGTCGAGGCGCCGCCGCACGAACCGGCTGCCACGGTGCCGTGAGGCCGAAGCTCTTTCGACGCAGAGGCGCAGAGAATTCGCAGAGCCGCGGAGAGGGACAGGATTGATTCTGTGAATTTCTCTGCGACTCTGCGTCAAAAGAGTCACACACCCACGCGTACTCACTCAAAATCGTCACGCCCGCGCCGCCGCTTGATCTCCCCGCGGCGCTTCTTCTCCTCGAGCCGCCGCTCCTTCGACGCCCGCGTGGGCGCCGTCTTGTGCCGGGTGCGCTGCACCACCAGCGCCCCCCGCACCAGCCGCGCGAGCCGCTCCTCCGCCGCTTCCCGATTCCGCAGCTGGCTTCGGTGCTCGCTCGACACCACGCGCACGAATCCGTCCGCGCTCGTTCGCGACGCGAGCCGCCGCTGCACGATCTCCCGAAGCTCCTCGGGTATCGCGCGCGTCGCGCCCACGTTCCAGAGCAGCTCCACCCGTGTCGACGACGTGTTCACGTGCTGTCCGCCGGGCCCACCGGACTTGCTCACTCGAAACGACAGCTCGTCGCGTGGAATCGAGACGGTGGTCGTCACCTCGAGCGCGTCGCTCATCCGTGGCTGCCGCTCGCCGCCGCCGCCGACTCGGGCGCGCGGTGCACGCGAACCGCGGCCACGCGCCGCGAGTCCATCGCCACCACCTCGAGCTCTCCGCCGTCGAACGGCACCCGGTCGCCCACGCGCGGCACGCGACCGATGCGCGAGAAGACGTAGCCGCCGAGCGTAGACCAGCTTCCCTCCGGGATCCGAATGCCGTGGTCCGACCGCACATCGATGAGCGACATCGACCCGGAGAGCTCTAGCACGCCGTTCATCTCGAGCGCCTCCCGCTGCGCCACGTCGTACTCGTCGGCGATGTCGCCGATCACCTCTTCCACCAGATCCTCCATCGTCACGATCCCCGCCGTTCCGCCGAACTCATCGAGCACGATGGCCATGTGCGCACGCGTCTTCCGCAGGTCGTCGAGCACGCGCTCCGCCGAACGGGTATCGGGGATGTAGAGCGCCTCGCGCACGAACGACTTGAGCGCGAACGGTTCCTCTCCGGCGTACAGCCAGAGGTCCTTCGCGAGGAACACGCCGATCAGATCGTCGAGGTCCTCGCCGTACACCGGGTACCTCGAATAGCGCTCCTGCCGCACCACGTCCCACACCTCCTCCTGCGACGCCGTCACCGGGATCGCGACGATCTCCGTGCGCGGACGCATCACGTCGCGCGCCTTCTTCTGGTGGAAGTCGAACACGCCCGCGAGCATCTGCGCGTCGCTCTCGTTCAGCATCCCGTGCGCTCGCGTCTGCGTGACGAGCAGCCGCAGCTCCTCGGGCGAATGCGCGCGATTGCTGTCCTGCACCTGCTTCACGCCGATGAGCTTGAGCAGCGCCGCTGCGGCGCCGTTGAGGAGCCAGGTGAAGGGAAGCGCGACCTTCGCGAACCAGCGGAGCGGCCGCACGAGCCACCGGCTCGTCGCCTCCGGATTCGCGTATGCGATCGACTTGGGCACGAGCTCGCCGATCACGATGTGCAGAAAGGTGATCGTGACGAAGGCGACGATCACCACCGCCGCGGCGTGCGAGATCACCGACGCATCCCCGAACCCCAGCCGTTGCAGCAGCGCCGCGATCAGCGACGCGACGGTCGCCTCGCCGGCCCATCCCAGCGCCAGCGATGCCAGCGTCACGCCCAGCTGCACCGCCGACAGATATCGGGGAATCTCGTTCGCCGTCTCCTGAACGAGCTTGGCGCTCCTGTCGCCACGCGCGGCCAGGGCGTCGATCCGCGATCGGCGCGCGCTCACCAGCGAGAGCTCCGCCGCCACGAAAAAGGCATTGGCCAGCACGATCACCATCACAGCGATGAGCCGCAGCACGATGGCGCCTGCCGTCAGCGCAACATCCGAAGTCTCCACGTAACTCATTGAAGGAGTGGGTCGTCGTCAGGTATAGCAAAATGCACTGATCGGCAGGCTACCGGAACTCTCGCAGAACGCGAGGGTGCTGGCCCGCGCCTCCCGCACCAACGAGCGTCCGCCGCACTCATGGTCGAGCCCCGCCGCGTCCTTCGATACATCTACCTTGGCCGTCTCTCGCTGGCGACCGCGATCTTTCTCGCGGCCGCCTTCTCGTGGCACGGCCCCGACGCGCGCGATACCCTGCTCGCCACCTTCGCGCTCTTCGCCTCGATCGCCTTCACCTCGGTCTCGGCCTGGTTCGCCCTCGCCTACCGATCGCTCGTCAGCCGCGCCTTCTACTATACGCAGTCGGTGTTCGACGTCGCGCTCATCACGACGGTCGTGCACATCACCGGCGGCTCGCTCTCCCCGTTCGCCGCGCTCTACATCCTCGCCACCGCCTGCGCGTCGCTCCTCCTCCCCGTTGGCGGCGGCCTGCTCATCGCCGCGCTCGGGAACGTCCTCTACTTCGCCGACGTCATCGTCCTCCAGGGGACCTCGCTTGGCCTCCCCGTGATTCTGCAGCTCGGCGTGTTCGCCGTCACCGCGCTGGGCGTCGCCTACCTGGGCGCGCGGCTGCAGGAGGCCGGCGTCAATCGCGAGGCGCTCGCGCAGCAGCTCGCCGTGGTCAAGCTGCAGGCGGAGGACGTGCTCAAGAACATCCGCAGCGGCATCGTGACCATCGACGCCGAGGGGCGCGTGCTCTTCGCGAACTCGATGGCGGGGAAGCTGATGGGCTTCGACCCCGAGTCGGTGCGCGGGCAGAACGTGCGCCAGACGGTCACCGCGAGCGCGCCCGCGCTCTCGGCCGCGCTCGAGCGCGCGGTGCACGGCGTCGAGCGCGTGACGCGCGGCGAGGCAGCGATCACCGTGAACGGGCGCACCTTCCCGATCGGATTCACCACCACCACCATGAGCGCCGACGGCTCGCCGGACAACATGTCGGCCACCGTGATCTTCCAGGACATTTCGGACAACAAGCGCCTGGAAGAACTGCGGTTGCGCGCCGAGCGACTGGAGGCGGTGGCGGAGCTGAGCGCGTCGCTGGCGCACGAGATCAAGAATCCGCTCGCTTCCATCCGGAGCGCCGTGGAGCAGCTCGGCACCGCGCCGCGCGCAACCGAGGACGAGCGGATTCTCGCGCACCTCATCGTCCGCGAATCCGACCGTCTCTCGCGGCTCCTCTCCGAGTTCCTCGACTTCGCGCGCGTCAGGGTGACGCGCGGCGAGCGCGTGAACATGGGCGAGGTGGCGCAGGCCGCCGTCCGCCTGGCCGACACGCATCCGGACCGCAAGCTCGGCGTGAGCGTCACGTGCGTGAGCCCAACGGAACCGCTCCTCGTGGAGGGCGATGAGGACCTCCTGCATCGGGCGATCTTCAACATCACGCTCAACGCCGTGCAGGCCGCACCGGTGAACACCGGCTTCGTGACGGTCGAGGTCTCGCGATTGAGCCCGGAGCAGATCCCCACGGGCGTCCCGTTCGAGGTGAGCGCAGTGGCGCTCCGCGTGTCGGACAACGGGCCCGGCATCCCGATCGAGCTGCGCGAGCGCGTCTTCGATCCGTTCTTCACCACCAAGGCCGGCGGCACGGGACTGGGGCTTCCGATCGTGCACCGCGCGATCGAGGCACACCGCGGCTTCGTGTTCATGGATTCGAGTCCCAAGGGAACGCGCTTCACCGTGCTGCTGCCGCAGTACCAGCGCCGCGCGTCGATGGAGGGAGTCACGTGACCGCAGCCGCGAGCCCCAGCGTTCTCGTCGTCGACGACGAGACGGGCATCCTCGAGACACTCAGGATTCTCCTCAAGAACGAGGGGTTCGTTCCGCACGTCGCGCTCGGAGGGAAGCAGGGGCTCGAGCAGATCGCCGCGCTCACGCCCGACATCGTGCTCTCCGACGTTCGGATGCCGAACGTGGGCGGCCTCGAGATCCTGTCCGCGGCGCGCGCCAAGGATCCGTTCGTCCCCGTGATCCTCATGACCGCGCAAGCGGACCTCCGCTCCGCCATCCAGGCGGTGAACGAGGGCGCGTACCACTACATCCAGAAGCCGTTCGTCAACGACGAGATCATCGCGATTCTGCGGCGCGCCGCCGAGCACCGGCAGTTGCGCGTGGAGAACCAGACGCTTCGGCAGGAGATCAAGCGGCAGGGACAGAACGGCGTGAGCGCTCCGGTGGGGCGAAGCAAGGCGTGGCTCACGGTGCTCCGTCTCGCCGAGACAGTCGCTCCCACCGATTCCATCGTGCTCATCCAGGGCGAGTCCGGAACGGGAAAGGAAGTCGTGGCGCGTTACATCCACGATCTCTCGAATCGCACCAACGAGACGTTCAACTCGATCAACTGCGGCGCGCTCCCGGAGAGCCTGCTCGAGAGTGAGCTGTTCGGCCACGTGAAGGGCTCGTTTACCGGCGCGGTGAAGGACAAGCGCGGGCTTTTCGAGGCGGCGCAAAAGGGCACCTTCTTCCTCGATGAGATCGGCGAGACCACGCCGTCCACGCAGGTCAAGCTCCTGCGCGTGCTGCAGCAGCGCGAGGTGATCCCCGTTGGCGGCACCGAGCCGATCGCGATCGACACCCGCATTCTCGCCGCCACCAATCGCGATCTCGAGGAGGAGATGAAGCGTGGCACCTTCCGCGGCGATCTCTTCTACCGCCTGAACGTGTTCGCGCTCCACCTGCCGCCGCTGCGCAGCCGCCGCGACGATGTGCCGCTGCTCATCGACTCGTTCCTCCAGCGCGGCGCGCTGCAGAAGGGGGAGGAGCCCAAGCGTCTCTCCGACGATGCGCTGGACGCGATGCTCGCCTACGCCTGGCCCGGCAACGTGCGCGAGCTCGAGAACGCGCTCGAGCGGGCGATGATCCTCTCGACGGGCGCCCGGATCGAGGTCGCCGCGCTCCCCGAGCGCGTCACCGAACGGAAGCCCGAGCCGCTCATCTCCGACCGTCCGGCGAACGCGAATCCCGCGCTCGAGGTCATCGAGCGCGCGTACATCATGTGGGTGCTGCAGTGCGAGGGTGGGAACAAGAGCCGCGCCGCCGACATCCTCGGCATCGACCCATCGACGCTCTATCGGAAGCTCTCCCGCTACGGAGTCGCCGACACGTGACGCATACGCTTCGTCCCACCCCGTCGTCCTTCCCGGCCACCGTGGGCCCGCGCAACGCTGCGGCGGCTGACGCGTCCTCTGTTCAGCCGCCTATGACTACTGCCGCCACTCCAGCACGCCCCGTCGAGGGGATCAGCGCTCCCACCGAGCCCGGGCCGCTCAAGCTTCGCGCGTCGCTCAAGACCGAGATGTTGCTGAGCCTCGCCGTGCTCGGCACCGCCGCCCTTTCCCTCGCCGCCCTCAATGCCGTCGTCCTCGAGACGCTGACGCTGAGCAAGGACGGGCCGATCTATCTCGCGCTTCTGATCCTCGCCGACATCCTCATCTTCGTCGCCTTCGGGGCGTACAAGATCCAGGGGCTCGTGCTCGATCCGCTCGACACAGTGGTCGAGACCACGGAGGCGATCGCCGACGGCGATCTCTCCCGCCGGGTCCCGCGCAGCGGACCCACCGAATTCTCCCGGCTGGCCCGCAGCATCAACCGCATGACGGCCCGCATCCTCGAGGAGCAGGCGCAGCGCACGCACCTGGAGAAGGTGGCGAGCGTCGGCCGCCTCGCCGCCGGCGTGGCCCACGAGATCGGCAATCCGCTCGGCGCCATCGGCGGCTACGCGCACATCCTGCGCAAGAGCAGCGTGCTCGACTCCGACGCCAGAGACGCCGTGGCGGGCATCGAGCGCGAGAGCGCGCGCATCGACCGCATCATGCGCGGCATGCTCGAGTACGCGCGCCCGCGCCGCCGCATCACGTCGCGCATCGATCTCAACGTCACCGTGAACGAGGTCGTTCAGCTCCTCCGCGACCAGGGCACGCTGCGCGAGGTCGCGCCCGAGGTAGCGCTCCAGAACGGGCTGCCCAGGCTCGTGGGCGACGCGCACGAGCTCGAGCAGGTGCTCGTGAACCTGATACTCAACGCGGTCGACGCCATGCAGGGGCACGGCAAGGTGTGGATCGTCACCCAGTCCGTGGCCTTCGACGACATCACGGGCCGCACCGGCCGCCGCGCGAACGACCCCGATGGCTTCGACATCGCCCGCGAGCAGAGCGCGCGCGTGCGCGCGTGGATCAACAGCGTCGGCGAGCCGACGCAGATCCTCAAGCTCATCGTCGCCGACTCCGGCCCCGGCGTACCGGTGGCGGAGAGCGAGCGGATCTTCGATCCGTTCTACACCACGAAGGAGCCGGGACGCGGCACGGGGCTCGGCCTCGCCGTCGTCTCGCGCATCGTCGAGGGGCTCGGCGGCACGATCTGGGTGCGGCAGGCCCGCGAGGGCGGCGCCGCGTTCATGATGTACTTTCCGGTACCCGACGAAGCCGCCGGCTCCGAAGAGCGCACCGCAAACCCCGCCGCTGAACGGCCGTGAGGATCCTCGTCGTCGATGACGAGCCGGGACTCCGCCAAACGGTCTCCCGGATTCTGGGCGCGGAGGGTCACTCCGTCGGCACCGCGGGCGAGGGCGAAGAGGCGCTCAGCAAGCTCGCGAGCGACGACGTCGACCTCGTGCTCTGCGATCTCCGCATGCCGAAGATGGACGGCCTCGAGTTCATCGAGAAGTACACCGGCTCCGGCGGCCATGCGCTCGTGATCGCGATGAGCGCGTACGGCGACTCCGACACCGCCATTGCCGCGATGCAGAAGGGTGCGTACGACTACGTGCAGAAGCCCTTCCGCGCCGAGGAGGTGGTGCTGGCCGTGCGGAAGGCGGCGGAGCGCGAGAAGCTGCGCGCCAAGGTGGAAGAGCTCGAGGACCAGCTCAGCACCATCCGGGGCGCCGACACGATCATCGGGCACAGCCCCTCCATCCGCGCGGCACTCGACATGGCGCGCAAGGTGGCGCGGCATCCGTCCACGGTGCTCATCACGGGCGAGAGCGGCACCGGCAAGGAGCTCATCGCGCGCCTCGTGCACCGCAGCAGTCCTCGAGCGGACAAGGCGTTCGTGGCCGTGAACTGCGGCGCGATCCCGGAGCCGCTGCTGGAGAGCGAACTGTTCGGCCACGTGAAGGGCGCGTTCACCAGCGCCGACCGTGACAAGATCGGTCTGTTCGAGGAGGCGAACGGCGGCACGCTCTTCCTCGATGAGATCGGCGAGCTCCCCGCCGCGCTGCAGGTGAAGCTCCTGCGCGCGCTGCAGGAGGGCGAGGTGCGCCGGGTGGGCGCGACGACGTCGCAGCGCATCGACGCGCGCGTGGTCGCCGCCACCAACCGCGACCTGGGCGTGGACGTCGCGAGCGGCCGCTTCCGCGGCGACCTCTACTACCGCGTGAACGTCGTCACTATCCGGCTGCCGCCCCTTCGCGAGCGCTCCACGGATGTGCCGGAGCTCGCACTCCACTTCCTTCGACTGTACAACGCGCGCCTGGGGCTGCACGTGGAGTCGATCGCGCCGGCGGCGATGCGCACGCTCATGGACTACGGCTGGCCGGGGAACGTGCGCGAGCTCGAGAACGTCATCGAGCGCGCCCTCGTGCTCTCTGCCGGATCCACCATCGAGCGCGAGCACCTCTCCGACATCGTGTCGCCGCAGACCGCCGTGCAGCCGCCGGTGGACGACTTCTCGGTGAAGCGCCAGACCGAGGCGCTCGAGCGCACGCTCATTCGCCGGGCGCTCGAGCGCACCAACGGCAATCGCACCCGAGCCGCCCAGCTGCTCGACCTCTCGCACCGGGCGCTGTTGTACAAGATCCGGGATTACGATCTCGGTAGTTGACGGGGCTTTTTCGACGCAGAGCCGCAGAGAGGCGCAGAGACGCAGAGGTTCAGGCCTTTTCCGTAAAATCCGTGTAGTCGTTCGTTTTTTCTGTATTCAGTTCTGCCTTTTGCTTGATGGGCGACGGTGAAGGCGTGGCCTGCAGGCAGCGAAAAACCTGAAATACGGACAAGAACGGAATCAAACGGACACTCACGGACAAAACCGACGCGCGACCACGAGAACAATTGAGTTGAAGCAGAGGCGCAGAGGGCGTGGAGGAGTCAGCACTTGTCAGTGCCGGCCTCTGCGTCTCTGCGCCTCTCCGCGACTCTGCGTCGAAAAAAGCTTACCTGTCGAAACGGGGCGTTTCTTTCATGTGCGGCGCGACCGAACGCTGACGCTGCGGGGGCGACGCGCGGCTACACTCGCGCCATGCGAAACGCCGTCTCGCGCCTCCGCGCGGCATTCACCCTGCTCGAGCTCCTTGCCGCCTGCGCCATACTGGGCATCGGCGTGCTGGCGCTCGCGTCCACGGCCGTCGCGGTCGCGCGCCTCACGGGCGATGCCGCGCGCGCCGGCATCGCGGCCGAGCGGGGGCAGGCGCGCGTAGAGTCGATGCGCGCCGCCGGATGCGCCACCACGTCGGGCTCCGCGGTGGGCGCCGGCGTCGAGGAGTGGTGGGGGGCCGCACCAGCACCCGCGGGTATCGCGCTCACCGACAGCGTTCGATTCGCCAACGGCGCGCAGCACGCGCTCCGTACCGAGTTGCTCTCCACCGGCGGCAGCTGCCCATGAGTCGTCGCCTCCGCCGTCGCGGCGCATCGCTCGCCGAGTTGATCGTGGTCATCGTGCTGCTCGCGATACTCGGCAGCGCGACCCTTGGTGTCGTCATCCGACAGGAGCGATTCTATCGGGCGCAGGCCAGCGCCATCGATTCACGCGCCGTGATTCGCGACGCGGCGTCGGTGCTCCAAAGCGAGCTGCGCGCCCTCACGCCGGCGGACGGCGATCTCTATTCCACCGCGGCGAGCTCGGTCGAGTTCCGCGCCACGCTCGCGCAGAGCGCCATCTGCACCATCTCGGCATCGCGCGCCGCGGTCACCATTCCGCCCGAGCATCTCGCATCCGGCGCGCCCATCACGTGGGTCGGCACGCAGCCCGAGGCCGGCGACACGGTGCTCGTTCTCGCGTCGGACACAACGCTCGGTGGCACCTGGAGCCGGCACGTGCTCACCTCCAGCCCGTCCGCGGCGGGGAGTTGTCCCACCTCCAGCGGCCTCACCGCCACCGCCGCCGAGGCAGCCGCGGCGATGACGCTTGCGCTCGATCCGCCGCTCGACTCGGCGGTCGGTCCGGGCGCGCTGCTCCGCATCGTGCGGCGCGCGCGCTACGAGCTCTATCGCGCCTCCGACTCCCGCTGGTACCTGGGATACCTCGACTGTCTCGCCACTCGCGCGACACCGTGCAACGTCGTGCAGCCGGTGAGCGGACCCTTCGCGCCCGGCGGCATCCAGCTCTCCTTCCTCGGCGCCGACGGTTCGGCGGCGTCCGATCGATGGCACGTCGCGCGAATCGATGTGCTCGCGGTGGCGGAGCGCCGCTCCGCGCCCGACACGTTGGACTCGCTGGCCACGACCATCGCGCTTCGAAACTGAGCGCTCGCGTGCGCCTCTCGGTGAAGCGGCGGAAACGGCGGCGCGGCGTCGCGCTCGTGATGACGCTCGGCGCCATCGCGATGATCGGAGCGATGGTGGCCGGCGTGCTTCTGTCGTCGCTGCTCGAGCGGCGCGCGGCGATGGACGAGCTGTTGCGCGCGCGCGCCCTCGACGCTGCGGAGCTCGCGCTCGCAGCCACGGTGGGGCCGGGATGGAATGCCGCGTGGAGCACGACGGCCGCGCGAGGCACTATCACGCTCCGCGCCTTCGCGCTCGACGCCCCGGACGCCGTCGATACCGTTCGCGTCACCAAGCTCTCGGCGCGAAATCTCCTCGTCGTGTCAGAGGCGCGCGTGGGCACGTCTCCGCTCGCATTTGCGAGACGTCGCGTGTCCACGATCGTCGTTCTTGACAGCGCGTTACGACCTCTTTCCGCTCGCGCGCACGCATGGCTCGAGCTCACGCGCTGAGCCAACCGCGCCCCCCTGCTTCGCACGCGCCCGGCGCGTTGGGCCCCCGGATAAGGGTGTTACGTTCACCGCCCCCGCTCGTGTCACAGTAGCAAAGCTTTGGTACAGCCCGGTTGGCCTGCGGGTATCGTACCGTGCCAAACCCCGCTGCCCGCGTCACGCTCACGTCCAGTTTCGACATTCCCCGCCACTCACTGGCCACCAACATGGCGCTCTTCGGTCGCAAGAAGACGACAATCGGACTCGATATCGGATCCGGTCTGATCAAGGTCGCAGTCATCGATCATGGGCGCGGCGATCCGCAGCTCGTGAAGGTCGCGATCGCCCCGCTACTCGCGGATGCGATCGTCGAAGGTGAAGTCATGGACCCGGGCATCGTCGCCGACGCGATTCGCACCGCGCTCGCCGCTGCCGGGATCAAGGGGAAGGGCGTCGTCACCGCCGTCGGCGGCCGCGATGTGATCATCAAGAAAATTCAGATCGACCGTGTGAAGGAAGCGCAGGCGCGCGAGCTCATTCGCTGGGAAGCGGAGCAGCACGTGCCCTTCGACATGGAGTCGGTCGAGCTCGACTTTCAGATTCTCGATCCGGATGCCGATGGCCTCGAGATGAGCGTGCTGCTCGTCGCCGCCAAGCGCGATCTGATCGAAGGCAAACTCCGCCTCCTCACCGATTCCGAGGTTGCGCCGTCCATCGTCGACGTCGATGCGTTCGCGCTCCACAACGCGTTCGAGATCAACTATCCCGATGCGATGAACGGCGTCGTCTGCCTCGTCAACATCGGACACGAGGTCACGAACATCAACATTCTCGACGACGGCGTGCCGCTCCTCACGCGCGACATCGCGGTCGGCACGCGCCGCTTCCGCGAGGATCTGCAGCGCGAGCGCGGCCTGAGCGTCGAGGAAGCGGATGCACTGCTCCAGGGTTACGATCGCTCGCCGCACCTGCAGGCGATCACGGAAAGTCGCGGCGAGGAGATCGCCGTGGGCATCGAGCGTGCGGCCGCGTTCCTCGCGTCGTCGTCGCGTTCGGCCAGCAAGCTGAAAGCTGCTTACACCTGCGGCGGCGGCTCGCGCGTCCCCGGTCTCAACGAGGCGCTGAGCGCGCGTCTTCGCCTTCCGGTGGAGCAAGCCAACCCGCTGCAGCGCTTGAGCGTACGTGACGGTGCTTTCGATTCGCTCGTCATCGACGACGTAGCCCCCCTGTTGATGCTCCCGATCGGACTGGCGCTTCGCCAGGTCGCCTGATCCCTACGAAGGACGCGACATGATTGAAATCAATCTTCTCCCCGGCACCGGGAAGAAGCAACGAAATCGCAGCGGCCCGGGCGTCAACTTCGCCGGCGTCGCGTCGGGCATCGCCTCGAAGGTCAACGATCCGCTGCTGCTCAGTGCAGTCGGATGCGTTCTCATTGCGGCGCTCGCGATCGGGGGCCTCTTCTGGCATCAGCGCGCGCAGAACGTCAGGGTGAACGAGGCGCTCCAAAAGGCGGAGCAGGACTCGATCAACTACTCCGGCGTCATTCGCGAGCAGCGCAAGGCGCAGTCGCAGCGCGACTCCGTCGTGAGCCAGGTGAACCTGATCAAGTCGTTCGACGACAAGCGATTTGTCTGGCCCCACATCATGGATGAGGTCAGCCGCGCGCTTCCGCCGTACACCTGGGTCACCTCCATGGTGCAGACCAACACGATCAGCACCGCCCAGCAGCCGACGGCTCCGCCGCCGGCCGGCAAGGCCGCCAAGTCCGGGCCGCCGCCGGTCGACAGCTCGAGCGTTCCGCGTGTGCAGTTCCGGCTCGTCGGCAACACCGTCGACATCCAGGCGCTCACGCGATTCATGAAGGTCCTCGAAGCCTCGCCGTTCATCGAGAACGTCCAGCTCGAGCGCTCCTCGATCATTCTCGTCGATGGAAAGGAAGTCACCGAGTTCGCACTCTCGGCCTCGTACCAGACTCCCGATCCGTCCTCGATCAAGACCGTCCCTGTTTCTCTCTCGGTGAGGTAGCGATGGCCGGACTTCCGAAAGGTCAGCGCGAACAGGGTCTTCTGCTGCTGTGCGTGGTCGCGATCCTCTCCATCGGCGCGTACTGGAACTTCGTGTACAGCAAGGGCGCGGCGGATCTGGAGCTTCGGCGCCAGCACGCCGATGCCCTCGTCGCGATGAACCAGAAGGCAAAGATGGAAGTGGCGAAGGGGAACGTGAACGAAATTCGCCGCGAGCTCGCCGAGTACCAGCAGAACCTCGTGCTCATCCGCAGCCTCGTGCCCACGGGCAACGAGGTGCCGTCGCTGCTCGAGCAGATCTCGACGGCGGCGCGCCGCGTCGGCCTCGATGTCTCCACGGTCGATCCGCAGCCGGTGGTCGAGGGCGAGAACTACGACACTTATCGCTACACGATGTCCGTGGTCGGCGGTTATCACGAGCTCGCCGAGTTCCTCGCGAACGTCGGCAACCTCACCCGCATCGTGCTCCCGGTGAACGTCACGCTCGGGCTGCCGAACAACACGGCCACGATCGCGGCACACCAGAAGGCGGGCGAGGCGGCCATCGAAGCGAAGTTCCAGCTGCAGACCTTCGTCACCAAGACGCCGGTCGCCGATCCCTCCTTCGATGCACCCCGGAAGAGCGGAGTGAAGTCATGAGCCAGCTCCTTCGTGGCGCGGCGCTGGCGGCAATCACCGTCGTGGTGTTGTCGTCCCGCTCGAGTGCCCAGGCGTTTCCGAACATCAACAAGGCCAAGGAAGCGGCGACGCGCTCCGTCGATGCGACCAACCGGCACACCGCGGCGGAAACCGCGGACCAGTCGCCGCAGTCGGTCAGGCAGCCGCCCGCTCCGCAGCCGGCCTCCTCGACCGTCAGCTCCAGCGGTTCGGTGAAGTCGAGCCCCGCGCCCGACAAGGCGCCCGGCAAGACGAAGGCGGCGGCGGCCGCACCCGCGACGCCGCCGTCCAAATCGGAGATCTCGCTCGTACGCGAGACCTTCACCTACACCGCCGACGGCCGCCGCGACCCGTTCATGTCTCTGATGAAAACCGGCGAGCTCCGCCCCGCCGTGTCCGATCTGAAGCTCGTCACCGTGATCTATGATCCCGCTGGCCGGTCGGTCGCGATTCTCCGCGACCTCACCACGAAGGAGCAGTACCGCATCAAGGTCGGGCAGACGCTCGGCCGCATGCGCGTAGCGAGCATCCAGCCAAAATCGGTGACGTTCACCGTCATCGCGATCGGTACCACCTTCCAGGAAGTGTTGGCACTCAACGATACAACGAGAGCGAGGACGCAATGAGGCGAGTCTGCACGCTGGTAGGGTTGACGCTTTTCGCGCTGGCTGCACGCGCGAACGTCGCCCATGCCACTACGACTGGCGAGACGCAGAGCGGTGAGGTCAAGTCGCTCGCCGTCGTCTCGGCTTCGGGACGCGCCGAGGTCGTGATCGCGGTCGACAACTCCGTGAGCATTCAGGACTTCTCGCTGGCCGATCCGTCCCGCGTCGTCCTCGATCTCAAGGGCGCGAAGCTGAGCGCACCCACGCGGCTCTACGATCACGTGCCGCGCGGTGGCGTCACCAACATTCGCGTCGCGCAATACCGTGAGAACACGGTGCGCGTGGTGATCGATCTCGATGCCGACCACAAGTACGCGGTCACCCGCGACGCCAACGGCGTTCACGTGGCGATCGACGCGCCGGCCGGCGCTGCCTTCACCGCCTGGCGGGGCGCTCCGCAGATCACGAGCGCCGTCGCAACGGGCGACGCCGCCGCGGACATCACGCCCGACGTCGCCACCGTGCAGCCGACCTTCCGCAAGGCCAGCGTCGCTCCCGTCAGCCAGACCAAGTTCACCGCGTCCGCCGCGCAGCCGCGCATCACCGTCACCTATCAGGACGCCGACATCCGCGACGTCATCGCCGCCTTCGCCGTCTTCTCCGGCCGCACGATCGTGGTCGGCAAGGGTGTGAGCGGCAACGTCTCCGCCGAGGTTCGCGACCAGCCGTGGGACGTCGCGCTCCGCGCGATCCTCCAGGCGCAGGGGCTCGCCGCCAAGGAAGACCAGGACGGCATCATCGCGGTCGACAGCTACGAGAACATCGCCAAGCAGCAGGCGTCCGAGCCGCTCACCACGCAGATCATCTCGGTGAACTACGCCCGCGCCGCCACGCTCGTCTCCACCGTCAAGAGCCTCCTCTCCAAGGAGTGCGCGCCCGGCACCACCCCCGGCTCCAACGCGGGCAACTGCCAGATTCGCGGCGACGTGTCCGCTGACTCGGCCACCAACCGCCTGCTCGTCACCGACGTCGCATCGCGGCTTCAGGAAATCTCGAACTACGTGAAGGATCTCGACGTCCGCACGCCGCAGGTCTCGATCAAGGCGAAGATCATTCTCGTCAATCGCACGAACATCGAGGACATCGGCGTCAGCTACGACTTCGGCTCCAACGGCACGTTCTTCAACTCGCTCATGCAGCGTACGGATCCGTCCACCTTCAAGCCGGTCGACTCGAACGGCGATGGTGTGCCGGATGCCGTCACCGGTACGGCGTTCAACAAGGCGCAGCAGGTGATCGAGATCGGCGGCAACTCGCTCGCGGCGGTATCCAACGCCAACGCGCGCGTCGTGAATCCCGCCCTCTCCCTCATCTTCTCCACCGCGCTCGGCAAGTTCAATCTCACGTCGTTCCTCGACGCGCTCCAGGAAGTGCGGCTCGCCGACGTGCAGGCGGAGCCGAGCATCGTGACGCTCGACAATCGCAAGGCCGAGATCCTCTCCGGTGAAGAGACTCCGATTCGTATCATCGACATCGGATCGCTCAGCCAGGGCGGAACGCAGGCGCAGGCGCCGCGTGCCACGGTGAGCTTCAAGGAGACCGGTATCATCCTCACGGTCACGCCGCACATCACGAACAACCGCAAGATCCTCATGACGCTGCACGCCGAGCGCTCGCAGCTCCAGCCGGCGGCGTCGGATCTCGGATACACCTTCCTCAAGCAGCGTGCCGACAACGAGCTCCTCGTCGGCGATGGCGAGACGGCCGTCATCGGCGGACTCACCGTCACGTCGGTCACGCAGTCGAAGGATGGTATCCCGCTCCTCGTCGACCTGCCCTTCATCGGCAAGCTGTTCGGCGAGACGCGTACCGAAGAAGACAAGAATGATCTCCTGATCCTGGTGACGCCGCACATCGTCGATGAAGGCGAGAAGCTCGGCGCGCCCGGTAGCGACCGCTAATCCGCCGAGACCGACTATATGACTCCCAACTCCGCACGTCCCGCGCTTTCCGCAGCGCGCCGCCTCGCTGCGGCCGCCCTCGGCTTGGCCGCTCTGGCCATTCTCGGGGCGTGCGGTGAGGGAAGCGGCTCGACCTGCGCCACCTGCGACACCGGTCGTCCCGTGGTCACACTCACGGCCACCGGCACCACCGACTCGACGGTCTCGTTCTCCACGCACGCCGCGGACAACCTCGGCCTGCTCACGGTGCACGCGCGCATCACGGCGGCCGGCCTCGCCGGCGGCTTCGATACGACGTTCAACACTGCCGTGACGTCGGTCGACATTCCGTACACGATCACCATCCCCTCGACCATTCCCTCCGGTACCGCGATCACGGTGGTCGGAAGCGCGATGGACGGCGCGCACAACGCCGCCCACCCCGACACGCTCATGCTGCACACGGGCTCCGGCGGCGAGTCGGCCGTCGTCGTCACGAATCCGCATTCCACCGACACCGCGGTCGTCGGCTTCTCGCTCGCCGTCGCGGTGAGCGGCAAGACCTCCTCCAAGGTGAAGGTCCTCGGCTACATCGCCTCGGGCGTCTTCGCCACGCCGTTCCGCGACTCGGTCGTGTTCAACAGCCCGCTGTTGGACTCGATCGCGCTCGACACGGCGCTGAGCCTCGTCGGTGCGAGCACCGGAACGCTCACGATCACGCCGTTCATGATCGACTCGCTCGGCCGCCAGACGCTCGGCAACCCGGTGTCGCTGTTCGTCACCAACATCGTGCCCACGAACACCGTGCCGGTGGTCGACTTCTCGATCAACGATCGCATCGAGGATCGTGACACGATCCACGTCGAGGCGCGCGACCGCTCGGGCGTCACCTGGGTGGGTTACGAAGTACGCAACCTGCCGAGCAGCCCAACCACGTTCCTGTACGCGGACTCCGTGGCGGTACCGCCGAGCACGAGCTCGGTGACGCACACGTTCAAGATGAATCTGGGGATCACCTCCTTCCCGACGTCGGTGCAGGTCCAGGCGTTTGCCCGCAACGCCAACGCCCGCGACTACGCACGCACGCCGGTCGGCAACACGGGAACGATCCGTGTCGATACGGTGGTCGTCGTGGCCGGTCTCACCACGCCGCTCGCGGCCGGTGGACGCGTGGCGGACGCGATCTATCACCCGCCGACAAACAGCATCTATCTCAGCAACATCGAGCGCAACGAGCTCGACGTGTTCAACCTGGGCGACTCCACGTTCCACGCGCCGATCCTCGTGGGCTCGCGGCCGTGGGGTATCGCGGCGTGGCCGCGCGATCGCGACGGCACCATGGGCGACACGCTGCTCGTGGCCAACTCGGGTGGTACGCTCATCAGCTACGTCAACACGAACACCCAGAGCGAAGTCTTCCGTTATCCGCTCCCGGTGCTGCTCGCGCAAACCGTCACGTCCACCACGGGCTCGAACGGGGTGCTCACCGAGACGATCACGGACTACGTCTTCAGCGATCGTCCACAGTATCTCGCCACGACCTGCCAGGGCAGCATCGCCCCGGGCAGCCCGTGCGGCAACGTGGTGCTCGTCTACTCCACCACGCCTACCGCCGGCCAGTCCACGCCGTTCGTGAACGACGGCACCGTGCGTTGGGAGAATCTGCAGACGCACCAGTCGCACTTCTTCTTCGAGCAGGCGATGGGGCAGTCGGTCGACACGAAGGACACGCTCCAGGTCCAGCGCTTCGCCGCGCAGGGCGTGGGTGTGAGCAGCACGATCGTCCCATTCCGCCAGGGTCCGTTCGTCACCGGTACCGACACGTCGTACTACTCGATCGTGGTCAGGGTGCCTGCACTCGGCTTCCGCGACACCACGTACACGCGCAATTCCGGCAACTTCCGGCGCGCGGTGCTCGGTGAGGGCGGCGCCGCGGGCGGCGAGGGCTCGCAGCCGAACAGCCGCGCCTTGCTCTACGACGTGACGCAGGGGCTGATCACCACGTTCACCGACAAGGGGCACACGTACGGGCTTCCCGTGGGCGACATCGACGCGGGTGTCTCCGGATCCTTCCTCGTCACCGATTTCATCGCGAACACGTCGACCCCGGTGTCGGGTGTGGCGATCAACTTCGATGGCGAGCTGGCCGGTGTGCGCGCCGACTCCACCTATCTCTTCGACAACTCGCTGCGCCTCCAGGGCATGCTGCAAACCTCGGCGGGCAACGCTGGCATCGACTTCCACCCGCAGAACGCCGGCATCCCCGCGCCCGGGCCGTCCGGCGGCACGCACCTCTTCTTCGCGGCGTCCAACCAGCCGCAGGTCGAGGTCTACAACACGAACTTCTACTCGCGCTGCCTGGTCGTCCCGACGCGCGATCCGGTGATCGGACCGATCAAGTCCGCGCCGATCGGCGCCGGCAACGTGGTTCTCGTTGGCGCAACGGCGCACGGCGTCGTGATCGTCACCGTCACCGCGTCGCAGTTGAGCGCCTGCTCGTAAATTCCTTCCGCAGCTCCGGAATCACCGACCGCCCGTCGCGATCTGCGACGGGCGGTCGTACTTTATACCTGTCCCTCGTACGAAGCCGTTTCTCCGACCATCCATCATGCTCCGCTTCACCACCGCGGGTGAGTCTCACGGGCCCGCGCTCGTCTCCATTCTCGAGGGAATGCCCGCCGGGCTCCCGCTGCTCGCCGCGGACGTCGACGTGGATCTCGTGCGCCGCCAGCAGGGCTACGGTCGCGGGCGCCGGATGCAGATCGAGCACGACGCCGTGCAGTTCCTCTCGGGCGTGCGCGCCGGCGAGACGCTCGGCTCGCCGATCGCGATGCTAATCCAGAATCGCGACTGGAAGAGCTGGCAGGAGATCATGGATCCGGCGCCGCACGAGGGAGATCCGTCGCCCCGCAAGCGCAACGTCACCCGCCCGCGCCCCGGGCACGCGGATCTTTCCGGTGTGTTCAAGTACGATCGCGACGATGCGCGCGACATCCTCGAGCGCGCCTCGGCGCGCGAGACCACGGCGCGCGTCGCCGCGGGTGCCGTCTGCCGTACGCTGCTCGCCCGCTTCGGCATCACCGCCGGCAGCCACGTCATCCACCTCGGTGGCATCGACGCCGCTCGCCCCGACGTTCTCCCCGCCAACCTCAACGCCGCCGTGGATGGCTCGCCGCTGCGCACCCTCGACGCGGACGCCGAGCGGAGGATGATCGAGCGCATCGATGCGGCGAAGAAGGAAGGGAACACCCTCGGCGGCATCGTCGAGGTGATCTGCGACGGAGTTCCCGTGGGACTCGGCTCGCACGTGTCGTGGGACCGCAAGCTCGATGGCCGCCTCGGCGCGGCGCTCATGTCCATTCCCGCGGTGAAGGGCGTGGAGATCGGCATCGGATTCGAATCGTCGCGCCGTCCGGGCTCCGAGGTGCACGACGAGATCGAGCTCGCGGCGAATCGCGCGCGCACCGGAAACGTGAAGCGCCGCACGAATCGCGCGGGGGGGCTCGAGGGCGGCATCACCACCGGCGAGCCGATCGTCGTGCGCGTGGGGATGAAGCCCATCTCCACGCTCATGCGCCCCCTGGGCACCGTGGACTTCGCCACCTCCGCCCCCGCGGCCGCTGTAGCAGAACGGAGCGACGTCACCGCGGTGCCCGCGCTCGGCGTGATCGCGGAGGCGATGGTGTGCTTCATCGTGGCGCAGGCGATGCTCGAGAAGTTCGGCGGCGACTCGCTGGCCGAGACGCGGCGAAATCACGACGCTTACATCGCGCATATTGCCGACAGAATTCACGAACGATCCGAATAGTCCCCACATCATCCTCGTGGGGTTGCCGGGCTCGGGAAAATCCACCGTTGGCCGGCGCGTCGCGCGCCGTCTCGCGCGTCCGTTCCTCGATTTCGATACGGAGATCGAGCGCCGCGAGGGTCGAACGATCGCGCAGATTTTCGCGCGCGACGGCGAGCCGCACTTTCGAGCGCTGGAGCTCGCGCTCACGAAAGAGCTCGCTCTCACCGGCGGAATGGTGCTGGCGCCGGGAGGTGGCTGGACTACTATTCCTGGTGCGACGGCACTTTTGCGGCCCCCCGCGCGTATGATCTACCTGAGGGTGAAAGCCGAAGTCGCGATTGGCCGGGTCCTGCGGGGACGCCGCATCCGGCCGTTGCTGCAGACGACAGATCCCCTGGAAACGCTGCGAAAGCTCCTGGCGGAGCGCGAGGCCGGATACTTGGAGGCCGATCACGTCATAGACGTGGAAGTTGTTAAATCACAACAACTTATCGCTACTGTAGCGCGTCTTGCCCTGTCTTGACAGGGTAGCTAGCTTGCGAACGTGAATTGGCTGAAAATACTGTAACTCCTTTGTTTCTAATATTTTCCGCGATTCGATGATTCTCGCGGGATTTTTGTGGCGCTGGCCGGGCGACGGTCGTTGATAGTGAGCGGCTCCGTTTCGGCCCTGGAGATGGAATGACCTTTCGAGTGCTCGGACCGCACGAGCGGGGACGGTTTGCACCGGAGGCATGGGGACACCTCATCGCCCTCAGTGGCTCCGGCCTGCTCACTTCGGCGGAGCTGGAGCAGCTCATCGAGCGGGCGCTGGTGCAGATCGACGGTCGCATCGCGATCGACGACATTCGCGCACTCATGGAAGGCGTGGGCTATCTGGACGATGGCCTCAACGGCGACAATGTGACGGTACACTGAGCATGGCAACACGAAAGAAGGCAAAGACAACCACCAAGCGGGCGCGCACCGCGAAAGCGAAGGCGAAGGGGGCGGCTCCGGCAGCGGAGGCTGCCGTCGCCGCCGCGCCGAAGCGCGCGTCCGCGCGAAAGTCGACGCGCCACGACATCCCCGATCTCGACGTTCCGGGGATGGCGGGGAAGTCGCTTGTCATCGTCGAGTCGCCCGCCAAGGCGAAGACCATCGGCAAGTATCTGGGCAACGACTACCGCGTTCGCGCGACGGTGGGACACGTGCGCGACCTCCCGAAGAAGGGGCTCGGCATCGACATCGAGCACGGCTTCACGCCCAAGTACGTTCCGGTAGAGGGAAAGGAGCGCACCCTGGCCGAGCTGCGCGGCGCGGCCAAGGTCGCATCGCACGTGTACATCGCCACCGACCCCGATCGCGAGGGCGAGGCGATCGCGTGGCACGTGGCGGAAACGATCAAGCAGAAAGGCGCGCCTGTTCCGGAGCGCGTGCTCTTTCACGAGATCACGAGCGACGCTGTGCACGCGGCGATCAGGAACGCCGGCGTCATCGACGAGAAGAAGGTGAACGCGCAGCAGGCGCGGCGCGTCCTCGACAGGCTCGTGGGCTACAAGGCGAGCCCGCTCCTCTGGCAGACGGTGCGCAAGGGACTCTCGGCGGGCCGCGTGCAAACCGTCGCGCTCAGGCTCATCGTCGAGCGCGAGGGCGAGATTCGCAAGTTCAAGCCCGTCGAGTACTGGACCATCGAGGCGCTGCTCGAGAAGGAGGGACAGCGCTTCACGGCGCGGCTGCACCAGGTGAACGGCAAGAAGCCGGAGCTGCCGAGCGAGCGCGACGCGATGAACATCGTGAACGCGGTCAAGTCGCGCGACAGCTTCCAGGTGACGGATCTCCGCCGGCGCGAGCGCCGCAAGAATCCGTCGGCGCCGTTCACCACGAGCACGCTGCAGCAGGAAGCGGCCAAGAAGCTCAGCTTCGGAAGCAAGAAGACCATGCGCGTCGCGCAGGGGCTCTACGAAGGAGTGGAGCTCGGCGCCGAGGGCGCGGTGGGTCTCATCACGTACATGCGTACGGACTCCACGCGCATCTCCGAGGTCGCGGCGCAGCAGGCGCGCGACTATCTGTCGAAGCTCTTCGGACCGCAATTCCTCGCGAAGGGCGCGCAGCTCTACGGCAAGTCGGCGCAGGCGAACACGCAGGACGCGCACGAGGCCGTGCGTCCCACCGAGCCCACGCGCCGGCCCGAGCACGTGAAGAAGTACCTCACGCCGGAGCAGTTCAAGCTCTATGAGCTGATCTGGAAGCGGTTCATGTCGTCGCAGATGGCGCCGGCGGTGTTCGACACCACCACCGCGGATTTCCTCATCGACGGCAACGACGGAAAGCCGGGCAAGGAGCCGCGCGCGTATCTGTTCCGCTCCACGGGCAGCATCGTGAAGTTCGAGGGGTTCCTCACCCTCTATCGCGAGGCGCACGAGGAGGGCGACGGCCGCGCGCTCGAGGACGAGCAGGCGCTCCCCGAGGTCGCGCTCAACGAGCGGATCCCGGTGAAGGAGATCATCCCGAAGCAGCACTTCACCGAGCCGCCGGCGCGCTTCACCGAGGCGAGTCTCGTGAAGGAGCTCGAGCGGCTCGGCATAGGTAGACCTTCTACCTATGCGTCCATCATCTCCGTGCTGGCCGACAGGCACTACGTGCTCCTCGAGCAGCGGCGCTTCACGCCCACGCCGCTCGGCGAGACAGTG
>Ga0207707_10001244_pt1 | contig 23897 bp, 24 predicted proteins | sample KBSC83BmetaG_FD_184336 | JGI IMG/M metagenome (GOLD analysis project Ga0207707, IMG submission 184336) | Corn rhizosphere microbial communities from Kellogg Biological Station, Michigan, USA - KBS C8-3B metaG (SPAdes) (version 2) | ecosystem: Host-associated > Plants > Roots > Rhizosphere ... | reverse complement strand
GTCCGGCGCCCGTTCAGCACAAACCGTAAAAATCAATAATGATGCTGCCGGCAAAAAAATTGTATTTGGCAACGGAAAAATAACAGCAACCCTTGACTACAATAAGAAAGTAAATATTTCATTACTGGAAGTAAACGGACAAAAAGTAATTGAGAGTGAGGCCGGTATTTATTCTGCTATCCGGACCAGCGACGCAACTTATTCAACATTGCATCTTTCATCAAACCCTTCCGTCCAGGTTGCCGGCCAGACGATCCGCATTACGGGGATTCAGTATGGCAGTAAAAACTTTATTATAAACGAAGTCTGGACATTTATCATAACGGAGAACAATATCCAATTCGACATAGAGAGGACATTGCCGGAAGCAATCGTGGCAGAACAGGTCGCCTTTCCTGTATTTATGTTCAATAGCATCCATACCTGGGAAGGCGCATACCAGGATTATGGCGGCCTGGCCTGGTTCTATCTCTTTAATAAGAAATCAGATGACTATGGCGTTCACAGCAGTTCATCACGTTTCTGGAACAGCAAAACCGGCAATGGCTTAACGGTTTCGGTTGATGCGCCGGGCAAACAGGTTGCGATGGATTATAGTCGCACGGCGGAAGACAAACTAGCCTATACAATTGCCGTTTCCCAAAAGGAAATGACAGCCCGTTTTGATTCCGGCACCAACAGAAGAAGGTTCATTCGCGACAGGTCGGATGTGTGGGCGCCATTAAAAATAAACGCCGGCAAAACAAGCCAGCACATTACGCTCTCTTATTTCAATTTCAATGAAAGCTTTGGCCGCGGCAAACTGGTGGGCATAAACGGCGAACAGGTCAGTGCGGTGCTAAATACGATTGCGCGGATAGGCGTCATTGACAAACAGCATTTCGGCGGAAACAGCTGGCATACGCCTTACGGCCCCATTTGTCTGCACGAACAATACATTGCGCAAATGGGCCTCGCCATCAATGATAAAACCTATTTAAAAGGGTACCAGGAATGTCTCGATTTTTACCGGGACAATGCCATAAAACCCAGCGGAAGAGTGTGGCCGCGGTGGGCTTACACTAATGAGGATATGATGCCCGGCGAGGTTACCGCCAAAGGTTTTTATGAAGCGCAATGGGGGTATCTGATGGATTCCAATCCCGACCTGGTTACCAATGTTTCGGAACTATACGACCAGACAGGCGACAAGGCCTGGGTAAAAACCCATCAGGCATCCTGCGAAAAAGCCCTGGACTGGATCCTCAAAAGAGACAGCAACGGCAACGGTCTTGTAGAGATGATGACCGACAGCCACACACAGAAAAGAGGCAGCGACTGGATCGATATCATCTGGGCCTCCTACGAGAATGCCTTCGTAAATGCAAAACTATACCACGCGCTTGTTCTCTGGGCAGCGATTGAAAAGCAACTGGGCAATGCTGAAAGAGAAAAATACTACGATCAGTCCGCGCTGAAACTGAAGGCCAGCTTTAACAAGCCTGTATCGGAAGGCGGCTTCTGGGATGATGAAAAGAAATGCTATATACACTGGAGAGACAAGGATGGATCCATCCATGGAAATAATATGGTCACGCCGGTAAACTTTATGGCTATCGCTTATGGAATTTGTGATGATGATTCCAGGAGAAAAACAATCCTGGATAACATCGAAATACAAATGCAAAAAGAAAATCTTTTCTTCTGGCCCATCTGTTTGTATAGTTACGGACCGGGCGAAGGAAATGACTGGCAGTTCCCCTTTCCGAATTACGAGAACGGTGATCTGTTTTTAAGCTGGGGATCGGTGGCGGTTAAAGCCTACGCAGATTACAAGCCCGAACTTGCCTTAAAATATGTAAAGAATGTCCTGGACCGTTATGCTAAGGACGGCCTTGCCTTTCAGCGCTATGGGCGCGCAAAGCAGGATGGACTGGGCGATGATATTCTTTCCGGAAACAGCCTCTCGGTGGTTGGGCTGTACCAGGCAATTTATGGCATTAACCCGCTGTACAACCGGTTCTATCTAAACCCGCATATTACACCCGATTTAGCCGGCACGGAGATAAAGTATAACTACAGAGATCAGAAATTAACGATTGGCCTGAATATGAATCAGTACAGTGTTTCGAATGATCAGTTTAAAATTACCGCTTGCCACGATTTCGGTTTTTATAGTCTCCGTAATGAACTCTTATATTTCAATCGTAACAGCGCAGATGCATCTTTAAAGATAAAAACGACTCCGAATCGTAATTTATCGCTTGAGATAAAGAGTTGGAATCCGGATCAAATGTCATGGATGCAGTTTTCAGAAGATATGCGTGCCGGCAGGTTGGTTTACCAGATCAGCAATCTAAAGGCTGACAGTTATTACACGATCCTGATAAATAATAAGATATTAAAAAGGTTAAAAACAACGTTTGCTGGTATTCTGTTATTTGATTATAAAACAAATAAAAATCCGGAGGAGATAGCGGTTTTGAAAAAGTAAAATCCAGTTTATCTCCTGACAGCTAACCGGGTCTTATTTCTTCTTAAAATCTCCTCCAAAACGTCTACCGACTGCAAAACAGACTTTTGAAATACCCCGCTGCTTTTCTTTGCAAAATGATCATAGCCGGGCACCACTAACCTTATCTCACATAATTTATTTTCAGGATTCCTGCTTTCCCCCTTTCGGAGACTCACGTCTGCGCGGATAATGTTATTAAATTGTCTAAACAATTTGCCGACCTTTTTTCTTACAAATGTTTCCAGCGCACTGCCTGTTTTAAAATTCACAGATTTAATAATAATGTTCATAAGTTTTGTCTTAATCTTTCCTGAAGTTAACCTGCTGACATTAAAATGGGATTAAGACCGGATTAGAAAGGAATTAGAATATTATTTGCGCCTGGTATTCTCAGCAATAGGCAGCTGTATAAAAAAAGTGGTTCCTTTCCCGACTACAGAATTAATTTTTATCAGCCCTTTATGCAATTTGATTATGCGGTAGACCAATGGCAAGCCGACCCCGAAGCCTCCAATTGCTCTGCTCTCCTCTACCCGGTAAAATGGCTGAAAAATATTCTTTAATTCATTCTCCGGAATGCCTTTTCCATCATCCTCAACAGCTATGATTATTTCCTTCGGCTTAACCGATAATTTTATTTTCGCAAGCCGGTCGGGAGAATATTTACAAGCGTTTAAGACTACGTTTTTTATCGCCGTGAACAATAACTCCGCATTACCAAAAACCACTAATTTATCGGCATTTTCCGGCAATTGATCAAACTCAAGTTTAACCGAGAACTCATTATTCATTTTATTTATCTCGGCTGGCAGCTGCATCAAAATCTCATCAATCCGGATCGAAGTAATTTCGATCCCTCCCTTAATGCCGGATACGGTTGCAAACTCCAATAAAGTTTGCGTAAGCTTACTCAAATGCCGGACATCCTGGTAAACCGACATCATTACTCCGCGATACTCTTCAGCGTCCCTTTGTCTTTGAAGGGACACCTCCAACTGACTGATGACGGAAGTCAGCGGAGTAGACAATTCATGCGATGCAGAAGAAATAAAACGCCGCTGCATTTCAAAGCTTTGCTGCAGGCGGTCCAGTAATTCATTTAAAGTCTTGATTAGATAGTTCCATTCATCCTCCCCCTTTCCGGATTTAATCCGGTGTGCCAGGCTCTGTGCAGAAATGTCATTTACATCATCGGCAATTTTTCTAATGGGCTGCAGCAGCATCTTTGAAAACAGATATCCCGAGGTAAGCGCCATTAAATTGCCGCAAACAAAACCAATTGCCAAAATGATTTTCAGGTAATTAAGATTTCTTATGCCTTCTTCATCATAAGCAGCCGCGAGTATTACCTGCTGAGTATTATTTTTGTTATTGGCGTACGCAATTGCTTCCCTGTCGCCCGCGGTAAAAAAGAAAGAATGATTCAACCTCGCCATCCTGAGTATTTCTCCGGTAACCCGTAAAGTATCAGCCGGGTTATCACTATAATCGTAAATTTTCGCATCCAGTGCGTTATATATCCGAATTACCTTGTTTTTCATGGAAATAATGGTGGCCGAATCTATCTTCCTCATCAGGCCCTGATTGAATGCATCATCCATATCCAGAATTCCGGTTGTAGTCAAAACCTGATTCGTCAGATGCGCTTTCATGTTCTCTAACCTGCTTTCATAAAAAAAATAATATATGAAGCCGCAAAACAAAGACAACAACAAAAACATTATCAAAGTAAACAGGAGTGTTATCTTGACCCTAATATGCATCAGTGATCCTTTAATATATAGCCCATGCCAATGTGGGTTTGAATTAACTTCAGGTCAAAAGGTTTGTCCACCTTATTACGAAGGTAACTTATATAGACATCGATCACATTGGTATTGGTTTCAAAATCGACATCCCACACATTAATTGCAATATCCACTCTGGATACGAGTCGGTTCTTATTGCGCAGCAGGTATTCAAGCAACTGGAATTCTTTCGCCGTAAGGCTGATCGTCCTGCCACTTCTCTTTACTTCATTATTGTCGAGATTCATTTCCAGGTCAGCAGCCTTCAGCAGGTTTCCAATGGGTACACCCGGGCTCAATGTGCGTTTGAGGAGCGATCTTATCTTAAGGACGAGCTCTTTAAATTCAAAAGGTTTGACCATGTAGTCGTCAGCCCCCGACTCATACCCCTCCACTTTATCATTCAGGGCGCTCATCGAAGTCAGCATGAGAACAGGAATGCGCTCGTTCCGGGAGCGGATTGCTTTACATAAATCATAACCGTTCATTCCGGGCAGATTGATGTCAAGAATAATCAGATCAAAATCTTTCGCACAAAATAAATGATAACCCAGTTTGCCATCATAGGCCACATCAACCTTAAAACCCATCTCATCAAGCCCGAATTTGAGCGTATCCGCAATTTTCCTTTCGTCCTCAACAATTAATATTTCTATTAACTCCATAAGTCATCATCATTAATGGAAGCAATTTACCACATATCGTTTCAGATCAGATAAAACAACTCATTTCTAATCTGATTCTAATTTCCTCTTAACCTCTTCCTAATACCGTCGGGGTAGATTGCATCCGTTAACATTCAATCAATAGTAAATAAATTAAAATGAAAGTCAACCCATCACTTACCACATTTTCCGTGTTCGCCATCGTATGCGGAGCGATGTTCTGCACGCCGGCCACCGCGCAGAAAAAAGCCAGTTTCTCTGACGCTGAAATTGCCTCTATAGCAGTGACCGCCAATAAAATAGATATTCGATACGGTGAGATTGCAAAAGAAAAATCAAAAGACGCAGATGTCCTCAATTTTGCAGAAGCAATGATAAAGGACCATCAGGGGGTCATTGACCAGGCAGTGGCGCTGGTTACAAAACTCGGCGTAACACCGAAAAACAATTCCACCAGTAAAAAGCTATTGTCAGACGCCGCAAAGATGAATAAGCAACTTCGCGCAAAGAATGGGGATGCTTTCAATAAGGCATATATAGATAACGAGGTAGCTTACCATAAAGCCGTTATCGGAACGGTTGAGAATGCGCTGATCCCCCAATCGCAGAACGCGGAACTGAAGGGATTGCTGCAGAGCGTGTTACCGGTACTGAAAACACACCTTGAACACGCCGAAATGGTACAAAAGAAAATAGCCGGATAAATGAGCAACGCAAATACCATATTGAAGAATAGCATCTGCTTATCCTTTATCACCCTTCTCTTAGGCAGTTGTGCGCCGACGCCCGGGAAAACGGAACATAAGACCCATCACGTTGAGATTATTCAGATGAAATTTCAACCTGCTGAGTTAACGGTAAAAAAGGGAGATACAGTAGTCTGGACAAACCGGGACATTGTAGCACACGATATAACAGAAGAAAAAGGCAGACTATGGACTTCAGGACCGCTCGCTACGGGCGGGTCCTGGAGCTCCGTGGTTACACAAAACGCAGACTATTTTTGCAGTATCCATGTGGTGATGAAAGGAAAACTGATTGTGGAACAGGAATGAATCACATACACCGCGATCAGGAAGTGAGCCCGGGGGCAGATAGCGATCTGATCAATATCCGGGCATAGGATAATAGAGCCAGCCCATAATCCCAACCATTAGCAGAAGGATCCTTTTAAAGCCCAAATTACCTAAAATGAAAAAAGTATTAATCGCGCTTGACTATAATCCGGGTGCTCAGCGAATCGCAGAAACCGGATACGAATTGTCCAAAGCTTTGAAGGCTCAGGCCATTTTGCTGCACGTCACATCCACTGCCACCTACTATTCTTCCCTGAACTATTCTCCAATCGTGGGATTTGACAGTTCCAGCAATCTGGATGTTGTGCAGACCGACAGCATAGAGAAGGTAAAGGGATTAGCCCAAAGGTACCTGGATAAATCAAAGCGGCTGCTGGGCGATGAAGCCATTCAAACAGTAGTAAAAGAGGGAGATTTTGGAGAAACAATTCTTCAAACGGCAAAGGAATTAAAGGTGGATATCATTGTAATTGGAACCCACAAACACAAGAGACTGGATAAGATATTAATGGGAAGTATCGCCGAAAGAGTTTTACAGCATACCGAAATCCCGCTGCTTATCATTCCGCTTAACCGCCCCAATTGAACGCAACTGTAATTCATTGTTTCACAAATAAAAAAAAATACAGAATGAACAGTAATCAACTTTATCCGGAAGCCACGAAGGAAATTTCCGAAATGAGAACAGCGCTGGCTCCCGGAATAGCAGAAGCCTGGCGCAATTTCAGCAAAGCCGTTTTTAAAGAAGGCGCGCTGCCTGAGAAAACAAAACAGCTGATTGCCGTAGCCGTAGCGCACGTAACCCAATGTCCCTATTGCATACGCGGTCATACCGCGCAGGCCCTGCGGAAAGGAGCAAGTAAACAGGAGATCATGGAAGCTATCTGGGTAGCCGCCGAAATGCGGGCCGGTGGCTCCTATGCACATTCCGCTCTCGCATTGGATGAAATGAAATCATGGAAGGAAGAATGATTCGGACGTTAGATTTGAACTTAGCCCGTTCCCGGTTTACAGGTTATCCGTAAGAGAATGTAAAAAAAGAGAATGTAAAAAAAGGATGATTGCCTGTTTTTCCTCCGGAGCCAGATGCAGGGGCTGTTCAGATAAAGTCTGATTCCGGGTATGCAAGCCTAAACCCGCCCTCAATGCGCTTTCCTCGAACGATATTTTCAAGCTTTTTTCGGGTATCATCGCTTAACATTTACATCTAAATAATAAAAAATCCGGGTTCTCGTAAACCTTGCGCATCTGCATGTCTATGAGCCGATTGAACAAACAATGATAGAAACGAATTCAGGTTCATATCACTATGCTCAAAAACCTGCCCAAAAACCGGTCAATGTACACTAAACGGGGGTCTTACTCAAAGCGGCAAATAGATTGCAATATATTGTTTATTAAATACTTACACCTCGATATCGGGGTTAGCGGCCACCAAAAAGAAGTCTTTCGTGTTCTAAGCAACTCCCATGTGTACCCCAGACGGGAATCGAACCCGTACCCGCATTTCTGCAGACAGGATTTTAAGTCCTGCGCGTCTACCTGTTCCGCCACCAGGGTATGATAGTAAATAAAAAATTCCATCCCTTTTACCGGATGGAATCCTGAGCGGAAGACCGGGCTCGAACCGGCCACCTCGACCTTGGCAAGGTCGCGCTCTACCAAATGAGCTACTTCCGCATGTCAGCCAATCTTAAGAACTAATCCGGGACGGCGAAATTAAGCATTCCACAGCTCCGGAGAAAAAAGTATTCTACTTGTATTCCGGCGTATACAGGGTATTGGCGGGCACCACCACTTCCGGCTTGCCTTTATAACGATGGGTATACAGGGCATAGCTGGCCCCGATCAGCAGCGCTATAATACAAAATGTTTCCAGGTAAAACAGGAATACGGATGAGTTCACCCAGTTATAGGTGATGTCCTTTAACTTGGGATCTTTATATTCTATCGGTTCTTCGTCCATAAGAATCAGTTAATTACAACGCAAAAATAACAGATTCGGGGAAAAAATCATCTTTTATCCCCTACAATTTCCGCAAAAGTTTTCTTTCCCTGCACAAAGTGCTTCCAGGCAATGCTTCGCTGGTACCAGCCTGTCAGGCTGGCTCTTCTCCGCGAGGGAAAAACACTTTGGCCCTGACTGAAAAACAGCCATTTTACAAAGGCCAGATGGGCCTCCAGGATAGCAAAAAAGTAAACCGCCTCTCCCGCAAAAAGGGATTTCCAGGCAGAAATTATATCCAAAAGTATTCTGAGCGGGATTTTCCAGAACGACTGCCGCCGGGGAAGATTTTTCGCCAGCATGATCATATTGTTCCGGAAATTCAGAAATACCTTTCTTTCATTCCCTTTGGGTAGCGTACCGCCGCCAACATGATAAACAACAGCCGCCGGACAAACCATTACGCCATAACCGAGCAACTGCAGCCGCCAGCAGAAGTCAATCTCCTCCATATGCGCAAAAAAATACGTGTCGAGCCCTTTTACCGCGTGATATAATTCAGCCCGCACAAACATGGCCGCTCCGCTGGCCCAGAATATTTTCTCTGTATCGTCATACTGACCGCGGTCGGCCTCACAAACATCAAATATCCTTCCGCGCGCAAAGGGATATCCCAGCCAGTCCATCCAACCGCCGGAAGCACCTGCGTATTCAAAATGATCTTTTTGTTTATAGCTTAAGATCTTCGGCTGGCAGGCGCCGATCGTCCGGTCATTCTCCATGATTTCAACGATCGGATCTATCCAGTCCGGATTAACTTCCACATCCGAATTCAGCAAAACATAATAATCGCTTTTTACCTGTTTAAGGGCTTCGTTATATCCTCCTGCATACCCGTAATTCCTTTTCAGCAGAATGATCCGCACCCCGGGGTATTGCTCTTTTAAAAACGAAAGGGAATCATCTGTGGACGCATTGTCGGCCACCACCACCTCGGTGTTGGAATAGGTGCCGGCGAATACCGAAGGAAGGAATTGCTCCAGGTATTTACGCCCGTTAAAATTGAGAATGACAACAGATACTTTAGGCGCACTTGAATTCATTACGTATAAAAGTGGGCCAAAATTAAGGCTTCTGCCCGGAACACATAACCGAAATATGATTTCACCGGCTTTGCCTACTTTAGCTGCATGATCGGATTCCGTTTTAGCTGGCGATGGCTCTTTGCCCTCCTGGGCATCGGCATTGTTTGCGGTACCATCTTCTATTCCCGTTATCTGGCGAATAAGATCGAAGTGGAAGAACAGCAAAAGATCGAGCAATGGCTGGCCGCCAGCAAGGCCATTCTGAATCCCGCCGATCTGAACCTGCCCAACCTGATCCGGAATGAACAGCATTCCATTCCCATTATTGAAACCAACGAGAAAGACAGCATCACCAGCTTTTTCAACCTGGATACGATTAAAGCCGCAAGAGATAAATCTTATCTGCCGGATCACCTCAAGACTTTCCGCACCCAAAATCCACCGCTGGAAATAAAATGGAGCGATACGCCCTATACGGCAAACCGCTACTATTATGGCCACACTGCATTGCTTGATCAGGTGAGATATTTTCCTTTAATCCAGCTCCTGCTGGTTGCCATACTCGTTTTCTTCATCATTTATTCCATCAGCACCAGTAACCGGGCTACGCAGAATCAGGTCTGGGCGGGCCTCGCCAAGGAGACAGCGCATCAGCTCGGCACACCGCTCTCCTCCCTGCAGGGCTGGCTGGAAATGTTAAAAGAAGAAGGGACTTCTGCGGGAACCGTTGCGGAACTGCAAAAAGACGTGGACCGGCTCAAGCTCATTTCGGACCGGTTTTCCAAAATCGGCAGCATACCCAAACTGGAAAGCTCAGATGTTCTTTTTCAGATACAGCAGATGATAGAATATATCCGCCGGCGAACTACATCCAAAGTGGAGTTTTCCATGGAACCGCACGGAGCCGCCGCGGTGGAAGCAGATATCTCCCGGCCTTTATTCGACTGGGTTATTGAAAATCTTTTTAAGAATGCACTCGACGCCATGGAAGGGAAAGGAAAAATCAGCGTGGACATCAGGAACGAACCGCAACAGGTGATCATTGATGTGACCGATACCGGAAAAGGAATTTCTTCCGCCAACCTCCGCCAGGTATTTAATCCCGGGTTCACCACAAAAAAAAGAGGCTGGGGACTGGGCCTTACTCTTTCCAAACGAATTATGGAAGAATACCATAAAGGAGAGCTGTTTGTGAAACATTCAGAGCCGGGGAAGGGGACTACTTTCCGGATCGTGTTGAAAAGAATTTGACTTTTTTGCCTTAACGAAGGACATATTGCGCACGTGGTAAAAAGTCTCCAAAAAAGAACAGAAAATCCGGATATGAATCCAATTGAATATGGGAATTATTGCCGGGAAAAGCTATTTTTGCAATCCCTTTTAAGTTCTGCGGAGGTGGCGAAATTGGTAGACGCACTACTTTGAGGTGGTAGCGCCGTAACTGGCGTGGGAGTTCGAATCTCCTCTTCCGCACTGACGAGACAATTCAGTTTTTGCTGTTTGTCTCGTTTTTTTTTCGACAAATCTCACACCCAATTTTCCACCTGCAATCCCTCGATTCTTCTAAACTCTTTCTCGTTATTGGTCACCAGCGTGCAATTCAAACTTTTGGCGTGGGCAGCAATAAGTGTATCCAACGGACCGATTGGTGTTCCCTTGCGTTCAAGATCGCTGCGAATTAATCCGTATTCAATTGTAGCTTCGTAATTGAAATTAAAGATATCAAATGGGATCAGGAATTGCTGGAGGGCTGCTAAGTTCTTTTAGGGATTGGCACTTTTCCTTGCCCCGTATTCCAATTCTGCCAATGTAATGACGGATATTCCTATTTGCCCCAAAGGCACGTTACTAAACCTCTCCAATACGGATGCAGGTTTCTTTTTAATAATGTAAATACAAGTATTTGTATCGAGGATATAATTCATTAATCAAAGGATTCCCTAATTTGGGTGGAAGGCTGATTTCTGTCTTCCATAAAATCCGAAGAAAACTGCCCCAGGCTATCGAAAAGGCTTTGCCAGGGATTATGGAATGGTATGATATATAAAGCATTGCCCATTTTCTTAATATAAACTTTGTCATCATCTATCTTAAACTCCTGGGGAATTTGAATAGCCTGAAAACCCGCATTTTCCTGTATGTCAACCGCTTCTGCTTTCATCATATTATATTTTTCCGGTGAATACGAAAATACATCATTTCTTCTTAGTAAATAAATGGGAATCTGATACAATACGGAATACCTTAGTAATCACTTTTCACTTCTCCATACACCGGAAATTATAGTAGCTCCATATTCTGTAATTACATAACGTAAAAAATCATATTTCTATGTTCGGCTGAACCGGTCACATATCGTGACCGGTTCAGGTCATGCTCTTCTAACTGACTATCAGATATTTTATTATGAGCCTTTTTCTCCCCCTTTTTTGGTCTGATGAGCCCATTCTTTGCCCACGATGAGCCCATTATATAGCAGGCTCCGGCTCCTCTCCCTCCATTGGATTGTATAAGATTCAGGGCGGCCAGTTCTCCGAGATGACGGGTGGCGGTAGGTTTGGAAACATCATTCATTTTCCGGTAATCGCGGTTGGTAAGTTTTTTATATTCGTTAATGTAAACTATTGCCCGGAGTTGGGGTTCGGTCAGCGAAAGCGACTGCAGAGAAGTTATGACCGCTTTCGGAAGCGAAAGCCCAACTGGTTTGTCCGGATTAAAGCGGTTCAGGTATTCCTTTATGGCAGCATGGTAAAGGCTGTCGCCGCGCTTAACATTAATTTTTTCTTTTTTCTCAGGATCATTCATTACTGATTTAGCGAATTTTACCGCCTCAGCAAAACGTTGTCTTCCTTTGGTCTGATTTTTGGACGGAATGACAGCGGACATGTCCGGATGCTTTGCGGAAAATGTGCCGGTTTTCGTCGTCTTGACAACAAGGGCTTTTCCAATTGAGCCGCTTGTTCCCTGCAGGAGTAGATTATTAACGCGGGCCATGGGATCGGTTTAGGCTTCGAAAATACAAAAAAAGCCCTCTTCCTGCGTTATTCCTCCGTCTTTCCTGCGTTATGCTACCCTCCTGCACAGAGATATCGAGGGTTGCTGGTAACGGAAAGAAGTACAGTTATTTTATGAACGCTTCAAATATACTACCCTGATTTTTCACCCTTAGGGTTAAAAAACGGTATCTGAACTGTATTTTATTTATTTAATCACCCCGAGCATTTCCTTTACTGCAGCTTCGAGTTGCTGATCCTCTCCGGTTAAAAGTTTATTGTAATCGTCCGGTACGCGGATGTCGGGCTCCAGTTCATGATTTTCCGTGGCATGGGTTTCGCCGGCTCCGTAAGTGGAGATCATGGGTATACCGAATACCAAAGTTTTGTCAATCTGCTGTTCCCACCACACGGCAGTTCCGGTCCCGGCTACCGGCATGCCGATCAGCTTTCCGATGCCCAGTTCCTTGTAAGCATAAGGGAACATGAACGCGTCTGAATAATTGCTTTCGCTCATCAGCACACAACTGGGCTTCGTCCATTTATTCAACGGTTCGCCCCCTGTTGTGATATGACCCTGCGGGCGCATCGTAAAATACAGCTTGCCGCTTAGAAAAGTTACCAGGTCGTCATGCAGCCAGCCGCCGCCATTGAAACGGGAATCCACGATCAGCGCTTTTTTATCCTTATTCTTTCCCAGCACTTTGTCGAAGGTTACCCGGAAGCTGGGATCGTTCATGCTGCGCACATGTACATATCCTACCTGGCCGCCCGAGAGGCTGTCGGTCAGTTGCTCCATCTGTTTAACCCAACGGTTATACAGCAGCATATTGGTTTCAATGACGGGTTTTATTGGTTTAACCGTTTCATCATATCTCGCGCCGGTTTTTGTATCATGATAACTGACGAGGGTAAACTTTCCCGCTTTGCGGTTTAGCAGTATTGCCCAGTCGGATTCGCCCGTTACCGGTATTCCGTCAATTTTATCGATCACCGAGTGATCGTTCATGTGAGTTCCCTCCTTATCAAAGGGACCGCCGGGCAAAACTTCCTTAACCCATAGACCCGCTCCTCTTTTACTTTCATCATACAGCAAACCCAGCGCGCCTGTTTCATCCGGGTTCTTAAAAGCAGTGTAATAACGCCCACCCGTATGCGAAACATTCAGTTCACCCAGAAATTCACTGAGCAATACCTGAAAATCATAATTATTGTTTATGTGCGGCAGGAATTGTTTGTATAAATCATGATAATAATCCCAGTCCACACCCTGCAGTTTCGGATCGAATAATTTTTTCTTCACCTGGTTCCAGACATGATCCAGGATATAGGCTCTTTCCGCGCCGGCATTCAGTTCCATATCCGAACTGATCTTTACGGGACTGATCTTTCCATCCGCCGTATTTACTTTTTTTAAATTTCCGTCCGACAGCACGATCAGGAATTTCCCGTCTTCCGATATATCGAAATCGCCTTCATTCGCATCCAGCCTCGCCAGCAATTTGGTTTCATGTGTGCGTAAAGTAGTTTCCCATAAGTCGTACCCTTTTTCGTAGCGGGCAAGATAATAAAGCTTTTCCCCGTCTTTGGAAAGCCGGGCCGAATTCAAAATGGAAGAATTTGCGGTCAGCCTGCGGGTCCTGTCCTCCAGGTTCTTCAGATCAGGATTCAGCGGTTCTACTGTTTTTTTTGCTTTTACTGAATCTTTTTTATCTGTTTTGGAAGAATCTTTTTTCTCCTCTTCTTCTTTCAGTTCGAGATCTTCCTTGCTCAATATGAACCGGTCCCAGGCTTTCTGGTCGAAGAACATGGCGTAGACATCGGTTTGCGAACCGCGGCTCAGATTCTTCATACCATTTTTATTGCTCAGCCAATACATCATTTTACCGCCCAACCCCCACATGGGCGCTTCGTCATCAAATCCGCTTTGGGTCAGGTTGATCCTCTTGCCCGAACCATCATCCTTAATCAATACCACTTCGTTCTGAAACCATCCGCCGCCTTCCGTCGATTGCGCCAGCAGATATTTACTATCCGGAGACCAGGTAAAATACTGGTCACCGTCGGAATAAGAATAATTCACGTCTTCGGGAATAAGTGTTCTGACCGCTTTGGTTGCCACATCGTATGACTTTAAAATATTCCGTTCTTCCAGGTAAGCGATTTTCTTTCCGTCGGGAGAATAGATACCCTGAAACTCATCTTTCGGGCTGTTCAGCATTGCTTCTTTTTTTAAAACGGTGGATGCATAAAAATACGGTTCCTGTTTACTGGCAATGCTGAGCTGCTCAATATCCCAGGATGCATGTTCAACGGAATACAGGATGGAGCGGCCGTCCGGACTGAACCGGATCATTCTTTCCTGGTACGGCGTATTGGTTATGCGGCGGGTGGTTGATCCATCTACAGAACTGACAAATATATCTCCACGAAATACAAATGCAACTTCTTTCCCGTTCGGCGAAAGCGCCATCTCCGTAGCTTCTCCACTAACCGGAATAGTGTTGATTTCATCGCCGGCAAAATCGGCATTCAGCGTTATCCGCAACTTAACCGGCGCCTGGCCTTCGGTAAATGTATAAATATCACCGGCATAGGTAAACGCAAATTTACCACCGGAAGAACGGGATAAATTCCGGACAGGGTTCCGCTCAAACTTCGTCAGCTGCTGCACTTCCTGCGGATTGCCCAGGGATGACCTGAACAAATTCTGTGTGCCATTCCGCTCACTCAGGTAATAAAAGACATCACCGCTTCCCCAGACGGGTTCCCGGTCCTCCCCCTTAAAATCCGATACCCTGGTATAGGTATTTTTCGGAACATCATATACCCAGATATCCCGCGTAACAGCAGATGTATGGTGTTTTCTCCAGGGATCTTCGTATCCTTTCCTGTCCTGGAAAATAAATTTATCGCCCTTCTCATTATAGTGCAGGTATTCTGTGCCGGCACTATTGAGTATGATGCTTTTCCCTCCTTTCGCCGGCACTTCAAACAATTTCATAAACAAACCATCCAGGGGAAAGCGAACCGAAGTATACACATCATGCCGGTCCGTACCAAATACGATATGCTGGTCATCGGCTGTAAAATCATAGGGGATATCCTTATCGGAATTGAAAGTCAGGCGGTATACTCCTGTGCCATCGTTCTGCATAACATAAACATCAAAGTTGCCATACCGGTCGGAGGCAAAGGCAATTTTTTTACCATCATGGCTCCATACCGGGTAACCATTGTAAGCGTTGTTGATGGTCAGCGCAATGGCAGATCCCCCTTCCGCCGCCACTTTGAACAGATTGCCTTTGTATTCAAATGCAATCCATTTCCCGTCGGGAGAAATGGCGGGTTGCTGCATCCACCTCGCATCTGTCTGAGCCGATGCAAACGAAAGGAAAAGAAAACTGAGAATAGTTAAAGCCGCGCGCTTTTTCATAATTAAAGTTTGAACGGGTGAAAGAAGCCCCGTTGTTTTAAGCCGGTAAAAGTTTTGATCAGATAAAAGTAAGAACTTGGGCCAGCATCTCTTTCCACTTTATTTTTTTTATTCTGAAAAGATGCATTTAAATCTTATTTTTCTTATAAATATCGCAATATGAAGAAAGGGTTTTTAACCGCATGGCTGATCGCATTCGGACTGATGGCTTTTGCACAGCAGCCTCTCCGGGTTGGCGTGGCAGGATTAAATCACGACCACGTGTACGGGCTTATGGAGAACTATAAAAAAGGGAGGGTGCTCATCCTGGGCATTGCAGAAAGCGATCAGCAGCTGATCAGTCGTTATAAACAAAAATATCAGTTGCCTGACTCGCTTTTTTATTCCAGCGTGTCCGCCATGCTTGAACATATAAAACCCGATGCCGTACTCGCTTACAATCCCATTGCAGATCACCTTGCCGTAGTGGAAGCCTGCGCACCCAGGGGCGTTTCCGTGATGGTTGAAAAACCCTTGGCTACTACGGTGAAACAGGCAGAGCGAATGAAAGCGCTCGTGGATCAGTACCACATCCACTTGCTTACCAACTATGAGACCACCTGGTATTCCAGCAATCAGCAGGTTTATCAAATGATTTACGAACAAAAGAGAATCGGGAATATCCGGAAGATGGTAGCGCACGACGGACACCAGGGACCCAAAGAAATCGGATGCAGCCCCGATTTTTTAAAATGGCTCACCGATCCCGTAGAGAATGGCGGTGGGGCCGTTATGGATTTTGGCTGCTATGGCGCCAACCTGATGACCTGGCTGATGCAGGGGCAGGCGCCCATTGCGGTAACCGCAGTTACCCGGCATTACAAGCCGGATGTCTATCCCAAAGTGGATGACGATGCCACGATCCTGCTGGAATATCCCGGGGCCATGGGCCAGATCGAAGCATCCTGGAACTGGCCCTTCGGCATCAAGGACCTGGAAGTATTCGGGCAGTCGGGATATCTGCATGCTTTGAACGGCAATGAACTGCAGGAAAGATTGCAGAACAGTTATGATCCGGTGAAATTATCTCCGCCGGCTTATTCGGACAATCTGGTATACCTGGCAGATGTGTTGAGGGGAAAGATACATCCAGTGAACGATCTTTCTTCCCTGGAAAATAATCTGATTGTCGTGCGGATCCTGGAAGCCGCAAAACAATCGGCCCGGGAAGGTAAAAGAATCGTACTGTAAGTTCCGCACAGCTCACAGCCTGGCCGGGGCATGATAATTGAAACCCTGCTTTAAAGTGAATCATGTCACAAAGACTTTTTAATCAGAGATTATTCCCCTTAATCCTTATAGCCGTTTTGTTTCTGACAAGCGGATGCGCAGAACAGCAATATTATCACCGGAACCACTATCATACGCACCGCTACTACGACCGGCATCATATGCCACCGCCACCAGGCGTTCGCTTTGATATCCACAACTAATAAAGAGGAAGCAATTTAACCGTTTAACAAAATTCGCAATCTCGCTTCTGTTTTTTCGGCATTGGGCAGCACTTCTTTTTCCAGCAGCATATTCATGGGAATGGCCGGAACATTCAGTGCGCCCAATACTTCCACTGCGCAATCCAGCCACTGAAAACAGGCATGCGAGATGCGTCCGGCCAATGCCTCCGCAAAAGAATTGTTTTGGGCTTCCTCTGTCAGTACCAGACATTTCCCATGCTTCTGTACGGTCTCAAATATCAGGGCTTCATCCAGCGGAAACAGGCAACGCAGGTCAATAACCTCTACCCGACCTTCGAATTGTTTGGCTGCAGCCTTCGCCCAGTACACACCCATGCCATAAGTGATCACGCAGCAAGTTTTGCCTTCCTCTATTTTCGAAGGAAATGCTTCCAGCGCCACCCGGCCCTTCCCCAGCGGAATGATATAGTCCGGCGAGGGTTCAATGGTTTTCGCATCTTCGGTACCCGGCACTTTGCTCCAGTATAATCCTTTATGTTCCAGCATCAGCACGGGATTCGGATCCAGGAAAGCTGCTTTCATCAGGCCTTTCATGTCGGCCGCGTTAGAGGGATAAACAATTTTTAATCCTTTCACAGAAAGCAGCGTGCTTTCCATACTTCCGCTGTGATAAGGACCACCACCCTGGTAGGCGCCCACCGGAACCCGGATCAGCGCCTGCACCGGAAATTTACCACAGGTCAGGTAGGAGGATTTAGACAGTTCGGAAACCAGCTGATTAAATCCCGGATAGATATAATCCCCGAACTGAATTTCCACGATCGGTTTTAGTCCTGTTGCGTTCATTCCGACAGCAGATCCGATGAGGTAGGCTTCCTGTATTCCCGTATTAAAAACACGTTCATCCCCGAACTGTGCAGCAAGCGTGGCCGTTTCGCGAAACACACCGCCGAGTCTTTTTCCAACATCCTGACCATATAAAACCGATTCCGGATATTCTTCCAGTATTTCGCGCAGGGCATACAATACCGCATCGACCATCGGGATTTTTTTCCCTTCTGCGGGCGACCGCTCCCCTTTTTCTTCCGTCACCGTTGTCGGGGCAAAAACAAAAGCATCTGCGGAATCCGGTTCGGGATCGGGAGACGCCACTGCTTTTTTAAAATCCTCTGTCACCCGTTCAACCGCCTTTCTTTCTGTTTCTTTCAGATTTGCTTCGGATATCCCCTGATGCAATAATTGTCGTCTTAATGCCGGCAGCGGATCCAGCGCGCGGTGCCGCGCGAGATCTTCTTCCGTGCGGTAGGTTTCCATTCGTACGCCACTCGTATGATGACTCAGCAGCGGAACCCTTGCCTGCACCAGATAAGGTTTTCGGTATCTTCTTACGCAATCAAATACCTGCTGCATGCAAAAGAACGACTGTTCAAAATCGGCCCCGTCGATCTTTATCCTTTCCATTCCGGGAAATCCGCCTGCATAACTGAAGGCGTCCATGCTTCGTGATTCGGATGCGGTAACGCTGATGCCCCAGCCATTATCCTGCACGAGATAAATAATGGGAAGTTTTTTTAATACTGCAAACTGGAAAGCCTCGCTCACTTCGCCTTCTTCAATGCTGGCGTCGCCAAATGAACAAAGCACCACGGAGCCGGGATCCATCATTCCCGCCTGCTCTTTGAAGGCGATGCCCTGGGCAATGCCCGTGGCCGGAATGGCCTGCATGCCGGTAGCGCTGCTCTGGTGAATGATCGTGGGTTTACCGGCACCCCGGAAATTCGGGTGGGCATAATAGGCCCTTCCTCCGGAAAAAATATCGCCGCCCTTTGCGAGCAGTTGCTGCATCAGTTCAAATGGTGAAAAACCCAGTCCGAGTAAAAGGCTTTCATCCCGGTAATAGGGACTCACATAATCCTGCGGTCTGAGTTGGAAAGCGGTGGCGAGCTGAATGGCTTCATGTCCTGATGAAACCGAATGCACATATTTACAAATGTTGCGGTTATTTTCGTATGTGGCTGCCATTGCCCGGGCCGTACACATCTGCTGAAAGGCGCTGAGCAAAATACCGGAGTCGGTCATGCGAAGATGCTTAAATTGAAAAAACCATTGCCGGTAAGAGGGCCGGTACTTCCTGAGCCGGATTATTTTATTTCGAGGGACAGCAGGCTTTCGTCTTCTATGAAGCCTTCCAGTTCATCTCCAACCACACATTCTCCAACACCGGCCGGCGTGCCGGTATAAATCAGATCGCCGATATTAATGGAAAAGTAAGTGGAAATATAAGCGACTATTTTATCAAAATTGTTCAGCATTAAAGAAGAACTTCCCTGCTGTACCAGTTCTTTGTTTTTATACAGGCAAAAGTTGATTTCCTTTTTGTTCTTAATATTCTGAAAGGGGATCCATTTCCCCACAGCTGCAGAGTTGTCCCAGGCTTTGGCTTTTTCCCAGGGAAGGCCTTTCTCCTTGAGTTCATTCTGAATATCCCTTGCCGTAAAGTCAATGCCGACGCTCACCGCATCGTAATATTTGGAAGAAAAACGTTCCTGAATATATTTCCCGTTTTTTGATATCCGCAATACCAGTTCGCATTCGTAATGCAGTTCATTGGTAAATTCCGGATAATAGAAAGGAGTATGGGCCTGAAGCAGGGCACTTTTTGGTTTCATGAAGATGATCGGCTCTTCAGGAACCTCGTTATTTAATTCAGCAGCATGCGCGACGTAGTTTCGACCAACGCAGAATATTTTCATATTCAATTAGGGTTTTAAATAAGAAAATTCCAACTCTGTACAGATGCCTGGAAAAGCATGAGACCTTATCATAGGAGATTGAATATGAGTATCCGCGGGCATTTCCGCAGATCGAAACGCTAAAATAATGATTCCCAATTACAAATCATAACGTTATCTCTATTTTGTTATAATCATTCATCGTCCGTTCGAGCCCTGTCGTTACAAAGCTTTCGATCAGCTCCACCGCCTTTTCATTTTTCAATTTTACCAGGGCTAATTCATCCGGATTCCATTTTCCCAGTACATATTCTACCTGCATGCCCCGGGGGAAGTGATTCCCGATCCCATACCGGAGCCTGGGATACTGATCCGTTTGCAATTCCGCAAATATGCTTTTTAGCCCGTTATGACCGGCATCACTTCCGGATGCCCGCAGGCGTAACCTGGAGAGTGGCAGGGCAATATCGTCGGTAACCACCAGTAACCGCTCCAAAGGAATCTTTTTGCGGTCTTGCCAGTATTTAACCGCCTTCCCGCTCAGGTTCATAAAGGTGGAGGGCAGGATACAGGTGAGCGTTCTTCCTTTGAATTTAATCTCTGAAACAGCGGCCAGCCGGTCAGCAACGAATGACCCTCCGTGTTTGGCTACCAGCGCGGCCACCACATCAAACCCGATATTGTGGCGGGTTCCGGCATATTCGGATCCGATATTACCCAGTCCGGCGATCAGGAAAGACGACATATACCAAATGTAAAGGAATTCAGGAAAGGGAAAAACGGGGGCTGCAAAAGAAAGGAGGCTGTTTCAAAATGTTTGCAACAGCCTCCGTAAGTATCTCTGAATTGCTTATTATTTTTTTGCGGCGGATTTCGCAGCAGCCGGTTTCGCAGCAGCGGCAGCCGGTGCAGCAGCAGCGGCGGCAGGAGCAGCTCCGGCGGCAGGAGCGGCGGCAGTTTCCTCCTGTTTCAATACGCGGGTGAGCACAATGGATGCCACCGGAATACGCGGTGAGTTCAGGATCTCATAATTTTCCACTTTCACATCCTGCACCCGCACATTGCCATTGAGTTCCAGGTCGGTCAGATCCACTTCGATATTTTCCCGGAGATCCTTCGGATAAGCTTTTACTTTCAGCGATTTCATTTTGGTGATCAGCTTTCCACCATCTTTCACGCCTTTTGCCGCACCGGTGAATTTCAGCGGAATGGTTGCGGTTACTTTTTTTCCTTCCACCAGTTCCAGGAAATCCACATGATTCAGTGCATCCGTTACTTTATTGAACTGAATGTCTTTTAAGATGCAGCGATAGCTTTTGCCATCCAGTTTGATTTCTGCGAGCTGAAAATTCGGTGTGTATACAAGGTTCTTGAAAGCCGTGACAGGCGCTGAAAAATTCAGTTCGCTTGCACCCCCGTAAATTACACCGGGCACTTTTCCCTCAGAGCGGAGGAGGCGGGTGGCTTGTTTGCCGAGTCCGGTCCTGAGTTGTCCTTCGATGGTAATTGTTTGCATTTTTATTTTTGTTTGGTAAATGAACTTACTTGTTTCTTAGCTGCGAGTGTATGAACAAACCGGTGATGCTTCTGTTTTCAAATGCGTTCCGGATCGCTACGGCAAATAATTCCGCCACACTCAGCACTTTTATTTTTGAACAACTCTGTTTCAGCGGGATGGTATCGCAAACCACCAATTCCTCCAGCACGCTGTTTTCTATATTCGCATAAGCATTCCCGCTCAATACCGGATGCGTGCAAAGAGCCCGCACACTTCTCGCTCCTTTATCCTTTAACAGTCCGGCGGCCTTGGCCAGGGTTCCTCCCGTATCACAGATATCATCAATCAGAACCACATCCCGGTCGCCCACTTCCCCGATCACCACCATGCTCGCGATTTCATTAGCGCGTTTGCGGTGTTTATCACAAATCACCATTTCGGCATTGAAATAAGAAGCGATTTCCCTGATGCGGTTGGCGCTTCCCACGTCGGGGGCCGCAAAGGTAAGGTTTTCGAGCTTAAGATTTTCTATGTAAGGGATAAAAATGGCCGAACTGTCCAGGTGATCCACGGGTATATCGAAATAGCCCTGGATCTGGGGTGCATGGAGATCCATGGTAATGACCCGGTCCGCCCCTGCAGCCACTAACATGTTGGCAACCAGTTTGGAACCGATGGCTACCCGGGGTTTATCCTTGCGGTCCTGGCGGGCATAACCGTAATAGGGGATCACCGGAACCACTTTATAGGCCGAAGCTCGTTTGGCTGCATCGATCATGAGCAGGAGTTCCATCATGTTCTCCATGGGAGCAAACGTGCTTTGTACCAGGAACACCATATCCCCGCGCACGCTCTCGTTAAAAATTGGCTGGATTTCGCCGTCACTGAAATGCTGGATGGTAATTTTTCCCGGTGGACAGCCATAACGACGGGTGATTTTTTCTGCCAGATACTGGGAGCCGGTACCGGAGAATATCTTCGCTATTCCTTGCATAAATGAAAGTGTTGGGCGAAGATAGGAGGAATGGGGGAAATATTCAGGACCCGGAATGGATCGTTGACGGTTGACAGTTGACGGTTGACGGACTTTGTGTGCAGAATCGCACCTGAATTCCGTCAACCGTCAACTGTCAACCGTCAACGATTAATACAATCTCTTTACTTATTAACAACCGCCAGCGCCGGCTTATCCGCCGATTTCGCTGCATAAGTATTTTTATCAGCCGATTTACTGTTGCTGTTCACAACGTAAAAAATAGAAGAACAAACAAAGATGGAAAAGAATAAGGCTACCAGATACATGCCTACGCAAAAAAAGAAGGAGTTCCAGCCGCCAATAGCAGAAAGTGTAGATTTCGGTTTCATGGATATTAAATTAGTTTTTCAAAAAGGGTTTCGTCCGCAGTACAGGCCCTTGCCAAAGATACCACGAACAGGGATTGTCAGCAATAAAAATAGTTCCTATTATTGAATCATGCAAGCGCAAAATTACTCTATTAAGGATTGGGCGGCAGATGACCGGCCCCGCGAAAAACTACTTAGTAAAAATGCGCAAAACCTCACGGATTCCGAATTGCTGGCAATCCTGATCAACCACGGTACCCGGGAAAAAAATGCGGTAGATCTGGCCCGGGAGCTCCTGTCGTCCGTAAAAAACAACCTGATGGAACTGGGAAAGCTGGGTATTCATGACCTCCTGAAAATCAGGGGGATCGGGAAGGTTAAAGCCATCGTGATCCTCGCTGCCCTGGAACTGGGCCGGCGCCGCTACTCCCTGGGGGCGCTGGAAAAGCCGGTTGTGCGGGATAGTCAGCAGGTAGCCGGTTACCTGCGGATCATGCTGCAGGACCATACCCGGGAGGTTTTTGGCGTATTATTCCTGAACCAGGCCAACCGGGTAAATCATTTTGAAGTGGTCAGCCAGGGCGGGATAACGGGAACGGTGGCCGATCCCCGGATCATCCTGAAAAAGGCCCTGGAAGTGAATGCGGTCAATTTCATCCTTTGCCATAATCATCCTTCCGGCAGTCTCAAACCCAGCAAGGCGGATGAGGACCTGACGCATAAAATCCGGGAAGCTGCCAAATATTTCGATATTAAAGTAATTGATCACATCATTGTAAGTGAGGACGGGTATTTCAGTTTTGCCGATTCCGGGATGATGTGAAAGAAAGCAACAGTCAGGCCATCGCATTGGGTCCGCCAAAATTCATCGGTATCTGCACGTCTTCCAGATCCTGGATCTTTCCATTCGCGGTTTCAAAACGCTCGATATTTTCCGTGAGCGCTTTCATAAAACGCTTCGCGTGCTGAGGAGTAAATATGATCCGGGATTTTACCTTGCTCTTGGGTGTCCCGGGCATTACATTCACAAAGTCTATCACGAATTCGGCATGACTGTGGGTAATGATGGCCAGATTAGCATATTCTCCTTCCGCCACTTCTTCACTGATTTCAATATTTAACTGATTATTCGGTTGGGGAGTTGACATATGATCTTTTATGCAAAAGTAGGTAATGTGAATAATTATTCAGGGGAGAAAATCGACCATTGGATAAACAACTAAATTTTCTAATACCTAAAAGGCTGCCGGTTTTCCCGGCAGCCTTTTAAAAGAAATTTATTCTAACTGCATTATCTCGGACTGACAAATCTTAATGTGTCATAAAATTCCTGTGGTGGCCTTCCGTTTTGAGTCATGATGAAGGCCGCATATATCGTTTGAGTACTT
>Ga0207707_10001243_pt1 | contig 23905 bp, 20 predicted proteins | sample KBSC83BmetaG_FD_184336 | JGI IMG/M metagenome (GOLD analysis project Ga0207707, IMG submission 184336) | Corn rhizosphere microbial communities from Kellogg Biological Station, Michigan, USA - KBS C8-3B metaG (SPAdes) (version 2) | ecosystem: Host-associated > Plants > Roots > Rhizosphere ... | reverse complement strand
CCCCTCGCCGGCGTTGTAACCGCCGAACATGAAGCGCCACCGGTCGTCCGCCGGAACGCTGTCCCGCCACAGCATCCACATGTCCCGGTCGTGCATGATGCCCGCGGCGATGTTCCACTGCGGATCATCGATCGACGTCATTTCCGGACGATGCGAGCTGATGTCGTGATACGTGGACGGCATGAGCTGCATGATCCCGCGCGCGCCCACCCAGCTCTTCGCCGTGGGCGAGAGCCCGCTTTCCGCCAACCCCTGCGCCTTGAACAGCTTCCAGTCGAAGCCGACGCCGAAGTAGCGCTTGGCGTATTTCCTGAAGTACGAATCGTAGCGATCGGTGGGCACGCGCTGGGCTGCCAGGGGCCGTACCGCGCCCGTGGCGGCCGCGAGCACCGCAGCGAGCAGCAGCGAGCGCGGGATTCGCGTCAATTCAGGGCGCGCCCGACGATCAGCGCGATGGCGATGAACAGCGCCGCGATGAAGATCGCGACCGCGATGTTTCCGCGTTTCAGCTCCTCCGCGAAGTCCACCTGCGGGGTGAGCCTGTCGAACACCCGGTATGCCACCCACATGAGCACGATGCCCAGGGCCGCGTAGAGAAAATTTATTCCGATGATCGTCCAGTCCATTCCGGCCTCGTTCCTGGGGTGAGGGGGGTGCACAACGCCCTCCAGGGGCCGAATATAGGGTGAGCGAAGTGAGCAGCAATACGGCCGCCCCTTCCGAAACAGCGCCGCGGGCAGGACCGTAGGTAGCAGAAGCAATACGCGCCAACAACGAGGACTTCGATGCCTTACGCGCTTCAACAGCAAACCCAGCCCGCCGCGCCGGCCGCGCCCACGACGCCTTCCGCGGCCGACGTCTCCGCCCAGATTCGCGCGCAGGTGGAGCAGCAGCTGCAGCAGGCCGGCGTGAGCTCGCAGCGGGCCAAGTCGGAGGCGGACCGCGCCGCCCAGGCGGCGAAGGTGAGTACGAGCCCGGGCCGCATCGACATCACCAAGTCCAACGGCCAGCACGTCGTGATTCAGGTTCCCGACGTGCCGGGAACGCCGGAGGTCGCACCCGCCGTCGCCCAGATTCCCCCGGATCTTCCCCTCGACATTCCGCCGCGCGTCGAGCACCTGGGGTACGCGTTTCTCATCATGCTCGCCGTCATCGCGGTCGGAAAGCCGCTGGCCAGGGCGCTCGGCGCCCTCATCGAGCGGCGCGCGCTCAAGCCCGCCATGCCCGCCGAATTCGGCACGCGGCTCGAGCGCATCGAGCAAGGCATCGAGTCGGTGTCCATCGAGGTCGAGCGCATCTCGGAGGCGCAGCGCTACCTGCTCAAGGTGCAGTCGTCCACTCCCGAGCGCATCGAGGCGACGCGGAGCGCGAGCTGAGCGACGGTTTCGGCAAGTCGTATTACGATCGCTGGTACCGGCACCCCCGCCATCGCGTCGCCACGAGCGCCGAGCGCGCCCGCATCGCGCGCACCATCATCGCGATTGCCGAGCAGCTGCTCGAGCGCCGCGTGCGCTCCGCGCTCGACGTCGGGTGCGGCGAGGGGCTGTGGAGCGCCGCCCTCCGGCGCGAGCGGCCACGCATTCGCTACGCCGGCATCGACCCGAGCGCGTACGTCGTCCGCCGCTTCGGCGCCAGCCGCAACATCCGTCAGGGCGATCTGGGCTCGCTCGCCTCGCTCGGAGCCGGATCCTTCGATCTGATTCTCTGCAACGACGTGCTGCACTACGTGGCCGACGCGGCGCTCGAGTCGGGAATGCGGGCGCTCGCCGCGCGGCTCACTGGCGTGGCGTATCTCGGATTGTTCACGTCGGCGGACGACATCGAGGGCGATCTGGACGGCTATCATCGGCGCCCGCCTTCGTTCTATCGCGGCGCGTTCACTCGCGCCGGGCTTCGCTCGGTGGGAATGCACTGCTGGGTTCCGGCGGCGCTCGCGAAGGATCGCGCGGCGCTCGAGCTCACCGGCGCTTGACCCTCACGCCGCACGCGCCGAGCAGGCGTATGGGCTCTGGCGCGGCCGGAAAGAGCTCGTGCGCGCGGATCGCGTACCGTCGCACGAGGTCGCAGCGTCCGCGTCCGGCGCCCAGCTGCGCAATGCGGAGCTGGATGCGATAGCTCCCGGGGTCCGCCATCGACGCGCGAACGTACGCGCCCGTGGTGGTCGCCGACGTGAACATCGCCATCGACGCGAGCTGCGCGCCGGAGTGGAGGGAGAGCGCGAGCGCGACGAGCACCGTGCCCCCCACGGCGAGCAGCCCGGGCGCCGTCGCGGTCGAAATGGGAAGCGATGCGCGCGTGGCCGCCGGCGTCGCGAGCGCGCCGAGGAACGCCCACACGAAGAGCGTGGGCGGCGCGAGCAACAGCGACGCGTCGAAGCACCCCACCACGAGCGTCGCCGCGAGCGTCCCCGCGAGCGCGACCGGCGCGAGAAAGTCCTCGAGGCCCGTGGCCGTACGCATCGCGCCGGCGCCGAGCACCACGAGGCCGACCAGCGCGAGCGCGAGCGCGATGCTCGCCGGAATCCCGCGTTCGGCGAGCATCGCGATCCAGTCGCTGCTGGGCCATGGATTCGCTGTCATGCCGTCGTCGTGATCCAGCGACGGATCACCGCGCGCGGCGACGCGTGGGTAGGCGACCGCCCAGTTCCCCGGCCCGACTCCCAGCAGCGGGTGCGCGGCAGCGAGCTTGAGCGATGCGAGGTACTGCACGATGCGCCCGTGCCCGCTCCCCTCGCGGTAGTTCACGACGCCGGTGACGGTGTCGAGGTACGGCGAATCGCTCTTCCAGTTGAGCGAATTCGGCACCCAGATGGCGGCGGCGACGCCCCCCACGGCGAACGCGGTGGCGAGCGCCAGGCGGCGCCCGACGCGTGGGTCGCGCCAGCGGCGCTGCGCCACTCCGATCCCCCACGCGAGCACCAGCGCGCCGGCGATGATGGCGAGCATCGCGGCGCGGCTGCGCGACAGCACCAGCGCGGCCGCGAGTATCGCCACACCGACGCTCCCCGCGATCACGCCGGCTGTGCGACGCGCCTCGAGGAGGAGCACGAGCAGCACCGGGAAGCCGATCGCCGCGAGGTGGGCGACGAAGTTCCGGTTGCCGAAGGTGCCGCCCGGCGACCGGTTGAGGCTGAAGTATTCGCTCGTAACCCCGTACGCCTGGAGGAGCGACGTGACCGACGCGAGCACGATCGCCGCCGCGAGGGCGGCGAGGAGCTGCCGTCGCCATCCGGCCTCGGCGACTGCGCGCGCGGCGCGAAAGATGATGAGACCGGAGAAGGTGATGCCGATCGCGCGCGCGGCCGCCCACCGGTTTTCGGCTACGATCGCGGAAACGATGCCGAGAAGGAGAAAGATCCCGAGCAGCGTGTCGACGCGGGTGAGTGGAAGGCGGCGTGCACCGCGGATGCACGCGAGCACTGCAAGGAGCGCCGTGAGGTGAAGGACGAGCTCTTTTGGAACGAAATACCGGTCCAGTTCGAATAACTTATAGGGGGCAGCCGCGAGCACGATCGCGACCGCACCAGCCTGGAGAACCCGCAGCGCCGGCCGGCCGGCGTAGCTTTCGGACATGGCACAAGATAAGCCCTCGGCCGCTCTGGAAAATCTCTTTTATGTCCCCTAGCCTACGTTGATGACACCCTGGGTCAAGCGACTGCTCATCGCGAACGCCGCGGTGTATTGCCTGCAGGTGATCTATCCGGTGATCACGCCGCTGCTGGTGCTGGTGCCCGCGCGCGTACTGAGCGCACCGTGGACGCCGCTCACGTACATGTTCGCGCACGGCGGATTCTGGCACATCCTGTTCAACATGATCGTGCTGTACTTCTTCGGCCCGCGAGTGGAGGAGCGGCTCGGGAGCAATCGCTTCATCGCGATGTATCTGATCGCGGGTTTCACGGGCGCGCTCTTCTCGGTGTTCACTCCGTACGTCGCGATCCTCGGCGCGTCCGGCGCGGTGTTCGGCGTGGAGCTCGCGTACGCGCGCTACTGGCCGCGCGACAAGGTGTTCATCTGGGGCGTGCTGCCGATCGAGATACGGTGGCTCGTGGTGGCCACGGTGGTCATGTCGTTCTTCGGCCTGGGCGGCTTCGAGCCGGGCGTCGCGCATCTCGCGCACCTGGGCGGATTCGTGGGCGCGGCGGTCTTCCTCTTCGTGGCGGACCGGAGGCGGAAGGTGAGGACGTCGGCGTTCCGCGCGGAGCCCCGCCCGACACCGCCGCGAGGCGACGACATGCGCCGGTGGGCGACGATCCCGCGCAACGAGCTGCACGAGATCAACCGACAGGAGGTCGACCGGCTGCTCGACAAGATCAGCATGAAGGGGATCGGGTCGTTGACGCCGGCGGAGAGGGCGGCGCTCGACCGCTTTTCGAAGCAGCAGAGCTAGAGGGCGGTTTCGGATTGGTGCGCGGAGGCGGGCATCGCGAGACGGTCATGCGGGCTCAGGCTATAAGGTCTCGAGGCTGATGGCTTCCTCGCTCACGGCTTACAGCCTGAGCTCGCGCGACCGACTCGTGATGCTAGCCACCGGGCTCCGATCTCGAGGGTGCGCTCTTCATCCGCCGCATATCGGCAAGAATGGCGTCGGGACTTATCGGCCGACCCAGAAAATCCACGATCACATCGCGAGACGAGCGCGCCAGCCCGAACCGGTAGATGTGCTCCGCCATGAACCCGTACCACGTGCTGTCCCCCGTGGTGAACGGCCCGTGCAGCTCGCGCACGCGCGCGCGCAGGTCGGCGATGATGATCGCGCCGATCGCGTAGTTGGCCATGTAGCCCGGCTCGTCCACCAGCTGGCCGCGCATCGCCCACCACGAGAGCTCCGGGTGCGGCGCGATGTGCAGGTAGTGGCTCGTGATGTCGGCCCACACCACGTTCGGGTCGGCGTTCGGATCGCGGTGCATGCGCACCTCGAACAGCGACCACGCGATGTCGAGTACGATGCCGGCGTAGCGCGCGCGCAGCCCCACTGACGTCGGCACCGAGTCGCCAAGGTACTTCATCTGCCATCGCGGCTCGTACATCTCGAGCGCCGCGATCTCGCCCAAGCCCTCCGCGAGCGCATCGTTGTCGGGCCAGGTGAGGAACGCGGAGCGGCCGCGAATCGCCGCGATGTGCACTGCGTGTCCGCTCTCGTGCAGCAGCTCGTCGAGGTTGTCGAGGCCGCCCACGCGATACGTCGCGAACACCCAGGGCTCCGTGGGGCGGAGCACGCAGCGAACCATGCGGCGCCGCGCGCCGAAGTCCGTGAACGCGACCGGTGTCTTCCCCACCCGCGGCACGAGATCGTAGTGGACGTGCAGCGCGGCGAGGTCCGCACCGAGATCCCGATAGAAGTGCGCGTTGAACGCGGCGAGGCTATCCAGCGGAATCCGCGCATCGAGCGCGCGGCTCGCGGCACCCGCCGCGTAGTGCCAGTCCCACGGCTCGATCATCGAGTCCGGGGTGCTCGCACGCCACGTGTCGAGCACCGCAACGAGCCATCGCTCCATCTGCGCCGGATCGATGCCGAGCGCGCGGGCGCTCGCGTCCACCGGCGATCCGTTCGCACGCCAGCGCGCGGCGCTCAACTTCACGAACGCGCGGTATGGGCTCGTGGGACCGTCGTCTCCGTTCATGCTGCGCCAGATCGTGTCGATGGCGAGAAAGAGCCGGTGCCGCCGCTCGCGGTCGTCCATCTTCGCGAGCATGCCCAGCGCGGTGAGGCGGTCGAGCGTTCTGCCGTCGAATTGCACGCGCTGCACGGCGCGCGTGTAGCACGCGTAGATGCGGTCGTGCAACCGGTCGTATGCCGAATCGCCACGAGCCAGCGCCGCCACATCGTAGTCGCACACGGGCGCGGAATCGGCGCCGATGCTCACGTCCGCCACCGGCGCCGCGCCGAGCTCCACCCGCAACGTCGCGCGCATCACCCCGAGCGCGCGCTGATCCTCCGCGGGAAGCGCCGCGGAGTCGACGGCGGCGAGCGCGGAGGAGTCGGCCGCCCGCAACGCCGCGTAGCGTGCGCGCTGATGCGCGAGCGTCTCGCCATCGGTGTCCGCGCTCGCGCCGCGCGCGGTCGTCACGCCGATACGGTCCTTCACCGCGCGCAGCTCCGCGTACAACGACTCCGCGGGGGCGAGCGCGGGCGCGATGCGATCGCCGCTCGCCACCGGCGCGTGGTGACACGAGCCGGCCACGACGCACGAGGCGAGAACGAGAATGCGGCGGTGCAGACGGGTCATTCGACGTCCCGCTCGAAAAGGTCGTGGCGATGCGGCCGCAAACATGCCCGCGCGCCACACCGCCCGCCAGCGTGGCTCGCGGGCCAGTCGTGCCGCGCGCAATTCAATGCTATGATGCGAACATGACCGACCGTCTCTACTACACGAACTCCTACCTCGGCGACTTCGACGCACGGATCGTCGAGCGCGCGAACGACGGTCGCACCGTCTACCTCGACCGCACAGCGTTCTATCCCACCTCCGGCGGCCAGCCCTTCGACACCGGCACGATCGCCGGCGTGCGCGTCACCGACGTCGTAGATGAAGACGACCGCATCGCCCACGTCCTCGCCGCACCCGCTCCCGAGGGCGATGCCGTGCACGGCGTGATCGACTGGCAGCGGCGACTCGATCACATGCAGCAGCACACCGGCCAGCACCTGCTCTCGGCGATTTTCGCCGATCGCTTCTCACTCGCGACCGTGAGCGTCCACTTTGGCGCCGATACGTCGACGCTGGACCTCGACGCCGAATCGGTGCCGCGCGCCACGCTCCTCGCCGCGGAGGAGCTCGCGAACGCCGCGATCGCCCAGCCGCACGCGGTCTCCGTGTCGTTCGAGAGCGCGGCCGACGCCACGGGCCTTCGCAAGCCGCCGCCGCGCGAGGGCACGATCCGGGTGGTCACCATCGAGGCGCTGGATCGCAGCGCGTGCGGCGGCACGCACGTCCGCTCCACCGCCGAGATCGGCGCGCTGCTCCTTCGCGGCACCGAGCGCGTCCGCAGGACGACGCGAGTGGAATTCGTGTGCGGGCTCCGCGCCGTGCGCACGGCGCGCGCGGATCACGAGCTCGTGTCCGCGCTCGCGCAATCGCTCGGTGTCGCGCCCGCGGAGCTCATCGCGATCACGCAGTCGCAGCGCGAAGAGCTTCGCGCCGCACAGGCCGCGCAGCGCGAGGCATCGAAGGCGCTCGGAGCCTATCGTGCCCGCGAGCTGTTCGACGCCGTTGCGCCCAACGCCACCGGCCGCCGGCGCATCGTCGAGCGCCGTACCGCCGGGTCGATCGACGAGCTGCGCACCCTCGCGCAGGCCGTCCTCGCGCTCGGCCCCGCGCTCTTCCTGGGCACGCTCGCCGATCCGCCCACGCTGCTCGTCGCGTCGTCGGACGCGGCCTTCGACGCCGGCACAGCGCTCAAGGCGGCGCTCGCCACCTACGGCGGACGCGGCGGCGGGAACGCGCGCATCGCGCAGGGCACTTTCGCCGACGCGGGCGCTCTCGACGCGGCGGTGAACGCATTTCAGTGAGCGCACCACCGCTGGCGCGGCGCCACGCCGCCGCGCATTTTCGACTGACTCCTCCCTAACTCAGGATTCACGCATCCATGCACGTGCCCGCCGCTCGCATCGTGTTCGGCCTCGCCGCCGCCCTGTCGCTCATCGCCGCCGCACCCGCGGATCCCGTTCCCGCGCCCACACCGCTGCTCGGATTCTCCGACAGCACCGCGCGCGCGGAACGCGACTGGGAGGCCAGGTTCAAGGCGATTCCGGACCCGGTCCGCATGCGCAGCGCGATGCAGCTGCTCACCGCCCACCCGCACCACGTCGGCTCACCGTACGACAAGCACAACGCCGACTGGATCCTCGCGCAGCTCAAGAGCTACGGGCTCGACGCGCACATCGAGACGTTCGACGTCCTCTTTCCGACGCCACTCGAGCGCACAGTCGAGCTGGTCGCGCCGACGCACTTCGTCGCCAAGCTGCAGGAGCCGGCGTTCCCGCAGGATCCGACGTCCAACCAGCGCGCCGAGGCGCTCCCGACGTACAACGCCTACTCCATCGATGGCGACGTCACCGCCCCACTCGTGTACGTGAATTACGGCATCCCCGCTGACTACGATGAGCTCGCTCGCCACAACATCTCGGTGAAGGGAGCGATCGTCATCGCCCGCTACGGCGGCTCGTGGCGCGGCATCAAGCCCAAGGTCGCCGCCGAGCACGGCGCGGCGGGATGCCTCATCTACTCCGATCCGCGCGATGACGGCTACGCCGCCGGCACGGTGATGCCGAACGGCCCGATGCGCCCTCGCGACGGCGTGCAGCGTGGCTCGGTGGAGGACATGCCGCTCTATCCCGGCGATCCGCTCACTCCCGGTGTGGGCGCGACGAAGGATGCGAAGCGGCTCGCCGTGGCCGATGCGAAGACGATCACGAAGATTCCCGTGCTCCCGATCTCCTACGGCGATGCACAACCGCTGCTCGAGGCGATGCGCGGTCCCCTCGCGCCCGAAGCCTGGCGCGGATCGCTGCCCATCACGTACCGGCTCGGCGTCGGCCCCGCGAAGGTGCATCTCAAGGTCAAGTCGACGTGGACGCTCAAGCCGCTCTACGACGTGATCGCGACGATTCCCGGCAGCACGGAGCCCGATCAGTGGGTGATCCGCGGTAATCACCACGACGCCTGGGTGAACGGCGCCGAGGATCCCACTGCGGGCGCCGTGGCCGAGCTCGAGGAGGCGCGCGCCTTTGGCGAGTTGCTCAAGCAGGGATGGCATCCACGCCGCACGATCATCTACGCGGTGTGGGACGGCGAAGAGCCGGGACTCCTCGGCTCCACGGAGTGGGCCGAGACGCACGCGGATGAGCTGCGCACCAAGGGCGTGGCGTACCTCAACAGCGACACGAACGACCGCGGCTACCTGTTCATGGAAGGGTCGCACGTGCTCGAGAAGTTCATCAACGGCGTCGCTCGCGACATCGACGATCCCGAGACGCATCTCTCCGCCTGGAAGCGCGACCAGCAGGCGAGGATCAGCCAGGGGAGCGCCGAGGAGCGCCGCGACGCACGCACGCGCGCGGATCTTCGCATCGGCGCGCTCGGCTCCGGCTCGGATTTCACCCCCTTCCTGCAGCACCTGGGCGTCCCGTCGCTCAACATCGGCTACGGCGGCGAGGACGACGGCGGCATCTACCACTCGGTCTACGACGACTTCTATTGGTACATGCACTTCAGCGACTCGTCGTTCGTGTACGGCCGCGCGCTCTCGCAAACGGGGGGCACGGCGATCATGCGCCTCGCCGACGCCGACGTGCTGCCGTACGACTACACGGATCTCGCCGAGACGATTCACACGTACATCGATCAGCTCCAGAAGCTCGCGTCGAGCGAGGCGGATGCGGCGCGCGAGCGCGACCTCGAGCTCGACGAGGGCATGTACGCGGCCACCAACGACCCGCGAAATCCCACCATCGCGCCGCCGAGAATTCCGTTGCCGCCCCACGTCTCCTTCGCGCCGCTGCAGGATGCGGCCGACTCGCTCACGCGCGCTGCCGATCGCTACGCGAAGGCGTACGGCGACGCGCTGGGGCAGGGTGACGCATCGCGCGCGAGCGCGTCGCTCGCCAGCGTGAACGCGATTCTCGCGAAGAGCGAGCACACGCTCACGGACAGCCGCGGGCTGCCGATGCGTCCGTGGTTCCAGCATCTGTTGTACGCGCCGGGGTTCTATACGGGCTACGGCGTCAAGACAGTACCCGCCGTGCGCGAGGCCATCGAGCAGCACAAGTACGGCGAGGTGGACGAGGCGATGTCGCGCGTCGCCGCGGTGGTGAATGCAGAGGCGGCGCTCGTGGATCAGGCCGCGGCGGCGCTGGCAAAGTGAGCTCCACGTGCGGCGGCAGTTGCTGACGATGGACGACAGGCCCGTCGACCCGCAGATGCTGCCGCCGCCGCGCGAGATCCTCGACGGGGAGCTCGACCTGCTCTCGCGCGGCGAGCCGGTGACCGAACCGGAGCCGATGCTGCAGGCGACGCTGGCGCCGCTGCGCGTCGCGTTTCAGGGAGAGCCCGGCGCTTTCAGCGAGGAAGCGATCGTGCAGCTCTGGGGCGCGGAGGCCGAGCCGGTTCCAATGCGCACCTTCGCCGACGTGATGGATGCCGCGGAAACCGGCACGGTGGACTACGGACTGCTTCCCATCGAGAGCACGCTCATGGGCGGCGTCGACAGCGCGTACGATCTGCTCGCCATGCACGATGGGCTGCTGATCGCGGCGGAGACGGTGGTGCCGATCCGCCTCTGCGTGCTCGGCATCCCCGGCGCCACGCTGTCGGAGCTCACCCAGCTGGCGAGCCATCCGCTGATGCTCGCGCAATGCGCGCACTTTCTCGAGCGCCACAGCCACATCACCCCCGTGCCATGGTGGGACACGGCGGGGGCGGCGCGCGCGGTGATGCAGGCAGGCGATCCGTCGCGCGCGGCGGCGGGAAGCCGGCGCGCCGCCGACCGCTTCGGGCTCGAGCTGCTCGCGGATCGCATCGAGGACCGCCCCGACACGCAGATGCGATTTCTCGCCGTCGGTCGCGCGCCCGCACCACTCGAGCCGGGCGCGCCCGTGCGCAGCGCCGCGCTCTGCACCGTGCGCGACGTCGCGGGCGGACTCATCGCCGCGCTCCAGCCGCTCGCGAAGGGCGGCTTCAACGTCTCACATTTCGTCGCGCGCCCGACGCGCGAGCCGTGGCAGTACATGTACTACATTGAATTCGAGCACGATGCCGCGGATGCCGAGGCCGAGCGCGCCCTCGGCGCGGTGCGGCGCGCGAGCGCGACCTACAGGCTGCTCGGCACCTTTCCCCGCTGGACGCTCGGCGCCACTCCGCCGGGCGGCGACACCCTGCTGACATGAGCGATACCTCCACTCATCCTCTTCCCCTCACCGCGCGCCCCGCGTGGCGCGCGCTCGCCGCGCACTACGACGCCATTCGCGAGGTCCACCTGCGCGAGCTCTTCGCCGCCGACCCCGCGCGCGGCACGCGCATGACCGCCAGCGGCGGCTCGCTCTTTCTCGACTACTCGAAGCACCGCGTGTCGCCGCAGACGCTCGAGCTCCTGTTCGCGCTCGCGCGCGACTGCGGCGTGGCCGAGCGGCGGCACGCGATGTTCGCGGGCGAGAAGATCAACGTCACCGAGCACCGCGCCGTGCTGCACGTGGCGCTTCGCGCGCCGCGCGATGCGCGCATCATGGTGGACGGCGTGAACGTGGTGAGCGAGGTGCACGCCGTGCTCGATCGCATGCGCGACTTCACCACCAGGGTGCGCAGCGGCGCGTGGCTCGGCTTTACGGGCAAGCGCATTCGCAACGTCGTGAACATCGGCATCGGCGGCTCCGACCTGGGGCCGGCGATGGCGTACCGCGCGCTCGCGCACTACTCGCAGCGCGATCTCACCTTCCGGTTCGTCTCCAACGTCGATCCGACCGACTTCGCCGAGGCCACGCGCGACCTCGATCCGGCCGAGACGCTGTTCATCGTGTCATCCAAGACGTTCACGACGGCCGAGACGATGGCGAACGCGCACGCCGCGCGCCGCTGGCTCCTCGCCTCGCTGCGCGACGAGAAGGCGATCGCGCGCCACTTCGTCGCGGTGTCCACCAACGAGTCGGGCGTCGAGAAATTCGGCATCGACACGGCGAACATGTTCGGCTTCTGGGAGTGGGTGGGCGGACGCTACTCGATGGATTCCGCCATCGGCCTCTCCACCATGCTCTCCATCGGCGCCGACGGCTTTGGCGAGATGCTGCGCGGCATGCACGAGATGGACGAGCACTTCCGCACCGCGCCGCTCGAGCAGAGCCTGCCGGTGATCATGGCGCTCCTGGGGATCTGGTACACCGATTTCTTCGGCACCGGGAGCGCCGCGATCCTGCCGTACGATCAGTATCTCGCGCGCTTCCCCGCGTATCTCCAGCAGCTCGTGATGGAGAGCAACGGCAAGTCGGTGACGCTCGACGGACGGCGCGTGGGCTACTCCACCGCGCCCGTGATCTGGGGCGAGCCGGGCACCAACGGCCAGCACTCGTTCCATCAGCTGCTGCATCAGGGCACGCCGCTCGTGCCCATCGACTTCATCGGATTCCTGTCGCCGCTCAATCCGAACGACAACATGTACGAGCTGTTGATGGCGAACATGATCGCGCAGGCCGCGGCACTCGCCTTCGGAAAGACGGAGGCCGAGGTGCGCGCGGAGGGAACGGCTCCGGCGCTCGTGCCGCATCGCGTGTTCGAGGGAAACCGGCCGTCGAGCGTCATCCTGGCCGAGCGACTCACTCCCGCCTCGCTCGGCGCGCTGGTCGTGCTGTATGAGCACATGGTGTTCGTGCAGGGAGTCGTGTGGGACGTCGACTCGTTCGATCAGTGGGGGGTCGAGCTGGGGAAGACGCTCGCGGTGGCCATCGCGCGCGACCTCGCTGCGCGCACCGAAACCCCGTCCGCCCACGACTCGTCTACCAACGGGCTCATCGAGCGCTACCGGACGGCCCGGGGGAGCTAGTCTCCGGCGGCCGAGCAATGTGCGAGAATCGCCGCACATCGCCCCGGCGGCGCGCGGAAAACACTGCCCTCGCGAATCGATAACCCGAAGTCCCGCAACCACTTTGCTCTCGCGGCGCGAGTGGACCGAAAGTCGCTTATCGCTCCGGCATCCGGCAGCCCCGTTCACTCCAGCCTCAGTCGACCTGTCCTTCATAGCGCGGTACGCCGATTCGGCGCGGAGTCGTGAGCTCGACGACATCATCATCGTCGATCCGCTGACCATGCTCGAGGACCCGGCGCCGGACACCGGGGCGGCCGCCGGCGGCCAGGCGGCCGTGCAGGCCGGCGCCGCGACGCTGCTCGCCACTCCCGGCGGCGATCCCGATGCCGTGCCGCTCGCGATGCAGCTCCTCGGCTCGCCCGCGCCGCAGGCGATCAGCTCCGACGGCATGTCGTTCACCGTGGGCGGATGGTCGCTCGGCTCGCAGCTCGCGGACTCGGTGGATGCGGAAGGACTCGCGTGCACGGTGAGCGTGGACATCCTGCTCATCGAGAACGGCCGGTACGTGGTGCGGGAGCACCGCGCCAGCAAGGACGAGGATGGCATGATCGCGCCCGACTCGGCCGCCGTGATCCTGGAGAGCGGCGCGGAGGTGCGGGCGTTCTGCACCGAGCAGAATGGCGACCCGCTGCGCGCGGCGGCGCGCGTGGCCGCGCTCGACAACGCGATGCGCCGGTGGCCGCCGCTGCGCACGGCCTCGGGTCGTGCACGGAAGACCCCGCTCGTCATCCCGTTCCTGATCGATTAGACATTCATCGACTCTTCTCGGGAGCGGTGAGAGATGTCGATTCGAGACCAGGTGGGGATCCTCGTCGAGCACGTCGAGGGCGGCAACTTCATCGACGCCATCGACATCTTCTACGCCGACGACGCGGAGTCGTTCGACATGGGCGGGATCCACACATCGGGGAAGCCGGCGCTGCTCGACAAGGAGCGGTCGTTTCTGTCGACGGTGGCGCAGTGGCACGCGCACCAGGCGCTGGATGTGCTGGTGGACGACACGGTGGCCGCCATCCACTGGCACTTCGAGCTCACGCGGCGCTCGGGAGAGCGCGTCACGCTCGAGGAGATCGCGCTCCAGCGCTGGCGGGGCCACGGTGTGGACGCGCGCATCGTGCACGAGAAGTATTTTCCGTTCGCGCCGGGAGGCACGACGGCCTAGCGGTCATCGGTGGACGATCACCTCGTCGATGATCCCGTACGCCTTTGCCTCCTCGGACGACATGTAGTAGTCGCGGTCGAAGTCGCGCTCGATGCGCTCGAGCGGCTGCCCCGTGCACTCGGCCATGATGTCGTTCACGCGCGCGCGCATGTAGAGGATCTCCTTCGCCACGATCTCGACGTCCGCCGCCGTGCCCTGCATCCCGCCGGACGGCTGGTGCATCATGATGCGTGCGTGGGGGAGCGCGTAGCGCTTTCCCCTGGTGCCGGCGGCGGCGAGCATGAAGCACCCCATGCTCGCGGCGAAGCCCATGCAGATCGTGCTCACCGGCGACGTGATGTGCTTCATCGTGTCGTACATCGCGAGCCCCGCCGATACGCTTCCGCCCGGGCAGTTGAGATACACGCTGATCTCCTTGCCGGGGCTGTCGGCCTCGAGAAAGAGCAGCTGCGCGATGATGACGTTGGCCACGTCATCGTCGATCTCGGTGCCGAGGAAGATGATGCGGTCCATGAGGAGCCGCGAGAAGATGTCGTAGGTGTGCTCGCCGCGGCTTGTGCGCTCGATGATCGACGGCATGAAGATGGTAGGCACGGTGCCCTCCGTTAGACGGCGAGACGTTCGTTCATGAGGCAGGCGAGTCGGGCGAGCAGCGCGGTCCAGCCCTTCTCGCGCACCGCGCCGAACTGGCTCACGTGCTGCGGCACCGCCGCCGGCGCCGTGTGAATCACGGTGAGCCGCGTGCCGTGCACGCCATCCACCGTGGCATCCTCGAGCTCGAAGCGCACCACGGACCGCGTATCGTGCTCCCAGCTCGCGTGCCACGAGGTGACGAGGCGCCGCGGCGCGTTCACCACGAGGAGCTCGCCGCGCACGGTGCCGCGCGTGCCGTCGGGCGCTATCGCGGGCGAGCGCCACGCGTGCCCCGCCTCGGGATCCTCGCCCCACTCGCGCGCGTCGTAGTCGTCCACGCCGCCCAGCCATGCGGCGAGGTCGCGGGGATTGGTGAGCGCGCCGAAGACGTCGTGTGGCGATGCAGCGATCTCGACGACCGCCCGCACTGTGGTCGTCCCGGCCGCCTCGGTGGCGGTGGCGGAATCCGCGCGATGCGTGGTGCTCATGTCGGCTTGTTCTCCCGGGCGCGGCGGCGCGCACCCTGTTCCAGATGGGTCTTGAGCCGCGCCAGCCCGCCGTGCCAGAACAGCTCGTAGCTCTGCGCCCACTGCGCGACGTCGCGTAGCGGGAGGGGTGTAATCTGATACACCCGCTGTCGCGCGTCGGCTCCGCCGCGCGTCTCGCGCACGAGCCGCGCCTCGCGCAGCACGCGGAGGTGACGCGACACGGCCGGCCGGCTCATCGAGAAGCCGGCGGCGAGCTCGGTCACCGGCGCCGCGCCCATGCGGAGCCGGTCCAGAATGGCCCGGCGCGTGGGGTCGGCGACGGCGTGGTAGAGATCGATGGTGAGTGGCGCCTTGGGCATCGAAATTGGGTAACAGGTTCGTTACCCAATTCTAGTGCCGCGCGGCGCGGTGCGTCAAGGCGCCTGGTAAGCCGTAACAACTGGATACGGACACAAACGGAAGACGGCACGGACACAAACGGAAAACGCGATTTGCTCGTGTCCGTTCGTGTCCGTCTGTGTCCGTCTGTATGCAGTACCACTTGTTGATGCTGGTACCGCGCGTCAAGGCGCCTGGCAAGCCGTAACAACTGGATACGGACACAAACGGAAGACGGCACGGACACAAACGGAAAACGCGATTTGCTCTTGTCCGTTCGTGTCCGTTTGCATGCAGTACCACTTGTTGATGCTCGCACCGCGCGACACTGGCGAACGCAAAAGCGGGGTGACGCTCTCGCGCCACCCCGCCTTCACTGCTCCCGCTCGCCGCTACCGCATGGCTACTGCGGCACCGCCGGCGATACCTTCACGTCCACGTAGTTCACCGTCCCGCGATCCCGCGCGCGAATCGCGAGCACGTTCTGCCCGCCCGCGTTCAGGAACGACGCCGGAACCGTGAACGTCAGCGATCCCTTCGTCGCGCAGTTCTCGTGCGACACGAACCCCGACGTCGGATTGAACGAGTAGTTCCCCGCGTCCTGCCCGGAGAACGCGTACAGCGGCACACCGTTCAGCGTCGTGAGCGCGTTGCCGTTCACGAATACCTGAATGTCGTTGTCGATCGCCGCGGTGATCGTGAGCGGCGTCGTCCATCCCTGCGGGAGCGGGAAGCTCTTGAGGAGCGTCAGGTCCGTGCCCACCACCCACGCATGGTTGAGCGTGAACCCGGCCTCGCTGTTGAGCGGGCACACCGTGCCGCCCACGTCACCGCTGCCGAACGGTCCGTTGCCGGCGAGCCACCCTGTCGGCTGGAATCCCGGCGCCTGGAACCCTGCGTCATGCCCCTGCGGACCGTCGAGGAACTGATACGACGAGCCGTATGGCACGATGTCGCCGCCGGTTGCCGTGTACGACACACCCGCGACAGGATCCACCGTCACGTTCTGCGGGAAGTCGGAGCCCGGCGCGACGGGGAGGAACGTCACGGTGGGATCGGCGAACGTTCCGATCGCCTGCACCGAGTTCGGCCCCGGGTTCACGACCCAGTCACCTACCGTCGCGATGCCGTTCGCGCCGGTGGTCACCGTGGAGCTCGAGCCGCCCGCCACCGTGCCGCCACCACCTGTCACCGAGAACTGCACGTTGACCTTCGGCACCGGGTTGCCCAGGTGCGTCGACACGAGCGCGGACGGCGGAATCGCGACAGGCGAGCCCGCGGGTGCCGTCTGCGCCGGGAACGGATTCGGGTTCGTCGTGATGTTCACCTTCGTGTCCACCCCGCCGAACGGGCTGAACGTCTTCGTCTTTCCAGTCACCCCGCCACCCGCGCCGTACGCGTTCGTGGGCAGGAAGAAGTCCGCGACCGCTGAACCGAGTGCGTGCGTCGCGCTGCGCAGCTCACCGTTCCTCGCGAGATCGTACATCGCGCGCGGGCTCAACGACCCTGTCTGCGGGGCGCACAGTCCGGGGATCACGTCGCCCCGCGGCAGCACCTCGATGCCGGGCGTCGGCACGCCGCCCACGGTCTGGGTGACGTTGTGCGCCAGGAACACCGACGGAATGTCCGCCCCATCCGTGAGACACAACCCGACGGTGAGGCTCGCCGTGATGGCGCTCTCCGGCGTCACCTTCACATCGTAGAACGGACCGTACTGGTCGAGCGCAGTGTTGAGTGGATGCGTCGCGCCGGGAATCACGCTGATCGAGACGAGCACGGCCGGCGAGTTGAACGAGTTGGGCGGCAGCTGTACCCCCGCATCGGCGTCGGGCGTGACGACGTTCTGCGTGGTGCTGCTCGGGAACACGACCTCGTTCACGGTGCCCGCATCGCCGGGATCGCCCGGCAGCGTGAGCCCCGTGGTCGGCAGGCCGACCGTGCAATAGAGTCCTGTCTCGAATGCGAGCAGCAGTTGCCGCGTCGCGAGCGAGAAGCCGCCCGTGAGCTTGCCCGCGTTGAACCGCTGCAGCGTGAAGTCGAGCAGCCGGAACGCGAGCGTGCGCGCATCCGCCTGATGCCCCGTGTTGATGTAGACCAGGATCGCGGCGTAGGCCACGCTCGCGAGCAGCCGGTCGCCACCCTTCGCGGGAAAGAGCGACACGATCATGTTCGCCGTCTGTGTCACGGTGGGGCAGCCGCTCGGCACGATGCTCTCCGATACCGGTGGGGCCACCGGCTCGGTAGGAGCCCGGCTGTCGCTCGAGCAGGCCGTAATGAGAAGTGCGCTGGCGATTGCCGCCAGGCAGCCTCCGATCAATGAACGCCGCATTCTTTCTACCCTCTCGGATCAGGATGAACCAGCAATTCCCAGGTGGGATACGTCACGATTGTGCGTACGGCGTCACTGCTTCACTGTGCTCACGAGCCGCTCGAAGCGCGGATCGTCGGCGATGGTGCGCCACCGCCAGTTGTTATCCGAGTTGAATCCCGCCGCCACGTTCGGATTCGCGGCGAGGTAGATCGAGAGCGACTTGATCGCCGCACTCTTGTCGCCGATCAGCGTCCACGCGAACGCCCTGTCGTATTCGAGGTCGCGCGTGGGATCGACATCGGCCGGCGCCTGCGTCTTGTTCAGCACGTGCGTGGCGCTGTCCGCCAGCCCCGCGCGGGCGAGCACCGCCGCCACGCCGAGGTTCGCGCTCGCCGCGGCGTAGCTGCGCGCCGACTCGGGGTTCAGCTTCACGATCGAGTCGGCGAGCTTCCACGCGAGCGCCGGATCGGGTGCCGCGCCCTTGGTGCCGAGCAGGTAGAGCCGGCACTCGACGAACCGCGCATCCGCCGGAAAGCGCTTGCTGCCCACATCGCACCAGTGCGTGGCCTCGGTGAACTGCGCGTCATCGAGCGAGAGCGTGAACAGCCGCCACACGATGAGATCGATGTTGCTCAAATACGCGTCCTGATCGTAGGCGCGTCGCGCCGCGAGCTTGGCGCCCGTCACATCATCAGTGCGCACGAGCAACGAGCTGAGCACCCCCCACGCGCCCGCCTGCGCGGGGTTGATCTTCACCGCCTCCTCGAGGTCCGACTGCGCGCCGTCGAGCAGCCGTTTCGCCGCGTCGGCGCCAGGCTCGAGGCCGAGCAGATAGCGCCAGTAGCGCAGCGTGCCGCGAAGCTCGAGCGCATCCGGGTTCTGCGGCGCGAGTGCGAGCGCCTTCTCGGCGTGCGCGAGCCCGACGTCGATCCACTTGGATGCGCGCTGCTGATCGTCGCCGAAGAAGCGCGACGCGCGGTAGGCGAGCGTGCCTCGCAGCACGGGCACCGCCGCCCACGCCGGATCGAGCGTTTGCGCCTGGGTGAGCAGCGTATCGGCGTTCTGCATCTCGCGCAGCACGCCCGCCGTATCGCTCGCCTTGATCGCATCCTGCTCCGCGCGAAAGCGCTGCTCGGCGCGCTGCAGGAACGCCCACGCGTCCGCGTTCGTCGTGCCCTCGCGCTGCTCGCGCAGCAGCACCTCGCTCCCCAGCCGCTTCCGCAGAAACTCGGCGACGCGCGTGGCGAGCGAGTCGCGCAGCGCCAGCGTGTTGCCCTTCGGCCGCTCGAAGCTCGTCCGCTCGAAATCCGTGCCCGTGCCGTCCTTCATTCGCACGTTCACGCGCACCTTGTCGCCATCCGACTCCACGGACCCGACCACGAGCGTGCCCGCGCTCAGCGCGCGCGCGATGCTGTCGGGCGGAACGGCGCTGGAGCGAAACGGCGCCGTACCGTTCGTGGACACGACGTCGAGCCCCTGCACCGTCGCGAGCCGCGCGGTGAGCGCCTCCGTCAACCCGTCGGCGACGTAGCTGTATTCGTGCCCCTTGCTGTCGTCCTGGAAGTACATCACCGCGATGCGGCGCGGATCGAGCCCCGTGCTCTTCCCGGCGTTTCGGATGTGATCACCGCGCGTGAACTGCCACGCGCCCCAGCCGATGAGCACGAGCGGCAGCAGCGCGGCGCCCGCGCGAATCGCGATGCGCTTGCGCCGCGCCGCGGGCGACATCACGCGCATCGACTGCGTGGCGCTTCGCGCCGCCTGCACGCGGCGCGAGTACGTCGCGCCCGCCGGCCGCTGCAGCGCCTCGGCGAACGCGCCCGCGGTGCGAAAGCGGTCGGCCGGCACCTTCGCGAGCGCCTGCAGCACCGAGTCTTCCAGCTCGTCGGGCACGTTCTCGCGCACGATCGCCAGCGACGGCACGCGGTCCATCGTGTGGCGCGCGATGATCGACGCCGCCGTGGGGCCCACGAAGGGCGGCGTGCCGGCGATCATCTCGTACAGCACGCACCCCAGCGCGTAGACATCGCTGCGGCCGTCGATGTCCTTCTCCGCCATCGCCTGCTCGGGGCTCATGTACGTGGGCGTGCCGAGCGTGATACCGGTTTGCGTGAGCTTCTCCTCGCCCATCGCGCTGATCGCGTGCGCGATGCCGAAGTCCGCCACGATCGCGTGGCCATCCTCGAGGAGGATGTTCTCCGGCTTGATGTCGCGGTGGATGATCCCCTGGCGGTGCGCGTAGTCCAGCGCGCTCGCGACTTCGATGGTGATCTGCACCGCCTCGTCCACGGAGAGCTGCTGCTCGCGCTCGAGCTTCGCACGCAGCGACTCGCCCGCGATGAACGGCATCACATAGTACAACAGATGATCGGGCGTCTCTCCGGAATCGTAGAGCGCCAGAATGTGTGGATGACTGACTTTCGTTGCGAGCTGGATCTCACGCCTGAAGCGTTCCGGACCCAGAGCCATGCCCAGGTCGGGAAGAAGCACCTTGATCGCCACCTCGCGCTCGTGACGGAGATCCTTCGCGAGGTAAACGGTGGCCATCCCTCCGCGTCCCAGCTCGCGCACGATCTCGTACCGCCCAACCAGGGCGGCCTGAAGCCGATCGACGCTGTTCGTCACTGATGTCCGTGCCCTGCGTTAAGAGACGCTAAGGGAGCGAAGTTACGGCTCTGAGTCAAAAACTGCCAGTCGGTGAAATCTCCTTTATCAGGGGGCCGCGGCGCGCGATTCTACGCCCAGGGAGCTCGCACCGGCCGGGTTGCATCGAATCGTTCCACCGGCGCCCGCCCGCTGGTTCGAATGAATACGTCCGCCGCTCGGGCTACCTCGGCGCCGCGCTGTCCGCCGCCTGCGCCTTTCGGATCGCCGCGTCGTCCCTGGCCGCCTTGAGCTCCAGGTCGAGCCGGTCCACCTGCGCCTTGAGCGCCGCCATGTAGGCATCGCGCGCGCTCTCCGCCGCCGTCGCCGCCGCGGTGGCCGCCCCCGCGAGCGCCGCGCTGGACGTCTGCTCCACCCCCGTCACGTTGCCGTGCGGGCCGAAGGTGAGCGCGAGCTTCCCCGCACCCAGTGACTGCGCGCCGAAGGCGAGAAAGAGAATCGGGTCGCCCGCGGCGACGAGCGGCACGACGTGCTCCTCCCGAATCGTGTACGTCGCGCGCCGGGCATCCGCCTCGTTCGGCACGTAGACCCGGATCACACGCATGATCGGCTCACGATAGTAGATGCGCGAGCAGGTGGAGTCCGTGCCCCCGCACCCCGCGGGCGACGCCGGCGCGACCCCCGGGCTCTCGAGCGGAGTCGCCGGATCCGGCAGCGGCGACACGGATACGAAGACGTGCGCGAGCGACACCAGCTCAGACTCGCGCGGATGCGCCGCGAGCGCGCGCACCACCTCGGCCGCGGTCAGGTCGCCGCCCGGAGAGGGCGGCAGCTCCGTGACGTCGAAGGTCCGGAGCACGTGGGTGGTGGAGTCGAGCAGCGCGCGCAGCTTGGACGCCTGCGCGCACGAGGTGTCCTTCGACGCGGTGAGCCCGCCCCGCACCACCGAGCCGAGTATCCCCGCCACGCCCCTGGCCACGGTGGTGAAGATTGCCGCGCGCTGGTCGGTGCTGGCGTAGTTCACCCCCTGCAGCACGCCGGTTTCGGAGACCTTCACGCCGAAGGTCTGCTCGACGCTCCCCCCGGGCGTGAGGCCGAGGCGGTACGCCTGGCGGCGGTCGGGTGCGGTGGTGACGGAGACGGTCCACGTCGTCGCGACGGAATCGCGCGGCGTACACTCGCCGCCCAGGATGTGCACCGCCGTGTGATGGGTGCTCGTCTTCGCGTCGATCGAGATCAGATCGCGCGTGACGTAGTAGCGCAGGCCGTCGCTCGGGGCCTGGTCGATGTCGAACGGGCCGCTGCTGCCGAAGGAGCCCGGCCGCGCACACGCAGCAGTCGCTGAAATGAGGAGCAAACCGAGTAGTTGCGCCGGTCGCGGCATGAATCCTCCGATGGCCATGCTCCCGTGACACGTCGGGCGGTCTGGTTCGTCGTTGATATGATAGGGTTGCACTGGGCGCGGGGCTACACCGGCCGCGCGATCGGGGACAGGAGGTTTCCCGTGCACTTCGATTCGCGGATGTCGGGTGACTCGACGCCGAAGCGCCGCGCGGCGATGGGCCGCGTGCTGGTCGTCCCCGTACTGATCGCCGTCGCCGTCGCGGCCCGCGAGTCGCCGCTGCCGCCGACGTCGATCCCGATCCGCGTCATCCTCGTCGCGAACGATGTGCGCGACTCGATGAACATGGTGTTCCTGCACTCCACCGCGGGATGGCGGAAGTATCCCACGTACGTGAACGCCGCGATCTTCGGTCGCGGAACGCCCATCTGGCAGGAGACCATGCGCTGCCTCCGCGGCCACACCTCCCTGGACACGCTGTGGATCACCGCGTGGGAGGCGCCGCGCGGCGAGCGCGCCTTCGCCGCCGCGGTCACCGGCGAGTGCGACGATCGCGCGGACGCCGTCGGGAGCTGGCATACCCATCCGTGGCGGGCGGACAGCGTGTCCAGGCCGATCAAGGTTCGCGAGCTGTCGGTGGGCGACCTGCGCGCCTTTAGGTCGAGCGCCGATCGCATCGCGCTCGCGCAGTGGGATCGCGACTCCATCGCCGGCGCGGTGCGGGCGTTCAACGGCTCGGTTCAGTATCCGGTGCCGGTGCGCGTGGAACTTCGCGCGATCCCGGCCGCCCCCGCCGCAAACCCGGACTCGGCTGTAACGCGCTAAAGCCGGTCCAGGGAATGTGACGATCCAGATGGCGATCGCGGGGACTTGCGCCATCCACCCAAAAGCGTAAAACATTGTGGCACAATGTCATATAAACGGGCGCGATCGGTCGTCGCTCCCCCGTTGGGCGTGATGATGTCCGTTCGAGGCGTGATAGACTCTGTGATACATCTCACCATACATTGCGGGTCAGAATTTTCTAAGCATTTCACCCGCACCAGCCGGCGCGCGTCTCGCGACGAGCACCGGCCTATTCTTTGGCCAAATCCACCGAGCTCAGCAATCCTGACGACGGTGACACGCTTCCGCCTCGCCCCGCACGTCGTGCGTCGGGAGGCGCGGGAATCCCGCGTGCATTGTTGACGTCGCTCGAGGAGCATCTCACGTCGCTCCCGGGAGTGACGCTCGCGCGCGTCGAGGTGCGATCCACCGGCGAGATCGTCGGGATTCATCTCATGGTGGCCGCCGGCACCGATACGGGCGCGCTCCTCCAGACGGTGGATGAGACGCTGCGCACCGCGTTCGACCTCAAGGTGTCGCCCGAACAGATCTTCGTGGCGCACGTGACAGCGCGCAGCGGCACCTCGCCCGCGCGCGCGGGCGAAGGCGTGGGCGGCTTCGACCAGCGCCGCTCCGGCGAGGTGCGCAACGCCGACAGCTCCGACACGCCGCGGCTCGCGCGCCGCGTGTATTTCGAGGATCTCGAGGTGCGCCGCTCCCGCGTCTCCGGCATCACGTGTCGCGTGTCGCTGCGCAAGGGCGCGCTCGTGCTGAGCGGAGAGGTCACCGGCGCATCCTCGGAGCGCTCGCGGGCCGAGCTCGCATCGCGCGCCACGCTCGCCGCACTCGGCGCCGCCGACGTGGCGGCCCAGACCGCCGCGATCGAGCACGTGCTCCTCGTCGATTCGCTCGAGCGGCGGTACGTGGTCGTGGCCGTCGCGGCGCGGCGCGGACGAGAGATCGTGCCGCTCACCGGCGTGTGCGAGGTGCGCGAGGACGTCGAGACCGCCGCGGTGCTCGCCACGCTCTCGGCCACGAACCGCTGGCTCGCGCAGTACTGAGCCCGGGAATTAGCTTCCGCGTACACTGACGGGCCGGGCTCGAGTCCGGCCCGGTTTCCGTCGCGGAGAATCACATTCAATGAAGTGTGTACGACTCGCTGCCTGGCTGGTGCTCGCCGCGCCGACTCCCGTGCACGCGCAGGCGGCGCAACCCATCCCGGTGGACGTGGCAAAGGGATACTTCGCCGAAGCGCGCGCGATGTGCGAGACGCCGCGCGCCCGGCAGCTGTGGGGCGTCTCGCTGTGCGGGCCGATCATGTTCGTGGATGCGCCGAGCCATCGCGTGGTCGCGAGCCAGGCGGACGCGAACGGGGCGCTCACGCCGCTCGATCGCGTGTTCGTGGGCGTGCTCCCGCAGGAGCAGAACGTCGCGAACACGGCGTTCGACTGGTCGGGCGTCCGCTGGACGCAAATGGAATGGCCGCTTCCGGACGACGCGCAGCGCCGGCACACGCTCATCGCCCACGAGCTCTTTCATCGCATCCAGCCGCAGCTCGCCCTCCCACCGCTGACGAGGAGCGACAACGCG
>Ga0207707_10001242_pt1 | contig 23922 bp, 21 predicted proteins | sample KBSC83BmetaG_FD_184336 | JGI IMG/M metagenome (GOLD analysis project Ga0207707, IMG submission 184336) | Corn rhizosphere microbial communities from Kellogg Biological Station, Michigan, USA - KBS C8-3B metaG (SPAdes) (version 2) | ecosystem: Host-associated > Plants > Roots > Rhizosphere ... | reverse complement strand
CGCAGGCGACGCGCCCGGCGCGGCAGGTTCGGCTAGGTAGCTCAGACGGTTAGAGCGCGGCACTCATAATGCTGAGGTCGGCGGTTCGATTCCGCCCCTAGCCACCATTCGAACTTTCGCGTGGAGTGGTCTTCCTCGAAACGCCAACCGGCATACGTCGCAAGGAATCGAACCGGACGGTTCGACTACTCGCGCCATCCACGGCGCTCGCCCTCGACCCTCTCTGACGTTGCTCGCGATTCGAGCGCACGTTTCTCGGACAGCAGTCGTTCTTTGCGCGACCTTTCCCAATCGGCTTTTTTGCGCATTGGCCGGCATCTTTTGCCGCATAACAGCAACTAACGGATAATCATAAATTGTTGATTTGTAATTATTTAAATAAACGAATCCTGAAGGCATGGGAATAAATGTTGCACTGCACAATGGAATGGGCTAGAGTGGTTGCCAGTTCAATCCACCCCTGCAAAGAGGGAGCACACCATGTACAGCCAGTTCCAGAAGCAGTCGCTCGATCTCGGCAAGCAGTTCGCCGAGCAAGCCTACAAGGCGCAGCTCGCTGCGTTGAAGGGCATCTCCGAAATCCAGAGCCTGCAGGTCAAGGCGCTGGAATCACAGGCCAAGTCGAACCTGGCGTTCGTCGCCGATTCGCTGGAAGCGCGCGAGATCCAGGACGTCTCCGCACTGTGGCCGAAGGGCCTCGACTTCGCGCGCGACAGCGCAGAAGCCGCCTACGCCGCCGGCCAGGAAATCCTGGGCTTGGCGCAGAAGGCCGCCGAACAGTTCGGCGATCTGACCCGCAACAGTCTGAAGGCGGCCAATGACGCCGCCGCCGCGCCCGCCAAGAAGGCGCGCTGATCCCGCGAGGGATCAAGAAGGTACCTCCCGAGAGGTATCGAAGAAAGTACGCGCGGCAGAGATCCCCCTCCCTCCGCCAGCGCGACTCGAACCGGACGGTGCTAGCCGTCCGGTTTTTTTGTGCGCGACAGCGAGACGGCTGGAACGACAACCCGTAACGGCTTCGCGGGCCCCAACTGGATCAACGCAGCCCTGCGATAACCCACTTGCGCGACTTGGCAGCGCGCGGCGTATTCGAGGCGCGGCATGTGTCGCGTCGGTGCGGCCGGCCGTACGGCGTCTTCGATACGTGGGTCGTCGCGCGAATGCGGGCGGCAAGCTCGTGCATGAATGCAGACATGATCGTCAACCTCGTCACTTGAACAATGCTCATGCTACGCAGCTCGCACGCCACCATGTAGCGATGTTTTTGCAACCTGAGGTTGAACTGATTTCAAGTCTGCGAACGTTCGCCCGTCCCCCTGCAAACCACAACCGGCCAACCCGGCGACGGACGGGTTGACCGGTTCCTGCGATGCCGGTCAGAACCGCCCGGCCTGGTAATCCTGCATCGCCTGCACGATCTGCTCGGGCGTGTTCATCACGAACGGGCCGTAGCGCGCGACGGATTCATTGAGCGGACGCCCGGCGACCAGCAGCACGCGCGCCGCCTTCGCATCGGCGGCCACCGCCAAGTCGACGGCATCACCTTTCGACAGCACGCCGAGTTCGCGCAAGCCCAGCGTCTCCGCGCCGACCTGCGCCGCGTCGCCCTCGAACACATACGCGAATGCGCTGTGGCCTTCCGGCAGCGGCACCGACAATTTCGCGCCGGGTTCCAATGCGATGTCGAGGTACACCGGTGCGATCGCGATGCCGTCCACTGGCCCGCGCGCGCCGAACATCTCGCCCGCGACCACGCGCACTTTCACGCCGGGCGCGGGTTCGGCGGTCGGAATCTTCGAGGGCGCGATGTCCTGGTAGCGCGGCTGCATCATCTTGTCCTTCGCCGCCAGGTTCACCCACAACTGGAAGCCGCGCATCAGGCCGTGTTCCTGCTCGGGCATTTCCGAGTGCACGATGCCGCGGCCCGCGGTCATCCACTGCACGCTGCCCGATTCCAGCAGGCCGGAATTGCCGTGGTTGTCGCGGTGGCGCATGCGGCCGTCCAGCATGTAGGTGACGGTTTCGAAGCCACGATGCGGGTGATCGGGAAAACCGGCGATGTAATCGGTGGCCGAATCCGAACCGAACTCGTCCAGCAGCAGGAACGGGTCGAGCGAATCCAGCATCGGCTGGCCGATCACGCGGGTCAGCTTGACGCCGGCGCCGTCGCTGGTTGGGATGCCGCGCACGCGGCGGGTGATGGTACGGGAAGTCACGGCACACCTCCTGGGTGAGCTGTTGTGAAAAGTCAGACCACGGAGCTCTTGGCCATGGATGGCGGCTTCAATGGTCGTTCTGGTGTCGTGCCGCCGCTCGGGCTTTTCGGACTCATGGCATCTATCCGGGAAGCCGCGATCACGGACGATCGCAAAAACCAGATGCCACCAAGATGCGCCTTTTCGCCGGCAAAGCCAATGCCCGCGCAACGAACGCAGTGTTCACCGGATGCGACGCCGTCAATCCACCCAACGGAACGCACGCCGCAATTCGGCTTCGGCGTTCCGTTCGTAGCAGCGGCCATGCGCGAGGATCACCCGCTGCGGATGCCACGCCATGATCCGGTCGAAGCCTTCGCGCGCGAGCCGCTTGCGTCCCGTGAAGGTCATGCGCATATCCAACGGTGCCTTGCCGTCGGGATCGAGCACGCCGCCGATCCGGGCGAGCCAACGCATGCCGCGGGTGAGCTTTTCATGTTCGAAATTTTCGATCAGGTCGGCAAGGATCAGCGTGGCGCTGCCGCAGTGAAAGAACACGAATTCCTCGATCACCCGGCTGCCGCGAAAGCGCACCTGGTCGAGATCGGCAGCCCATGCATCTGGCGGCGCGTCGGCAAGATCGGCATCGAATGCGACCCCGATGTGCTGCGCGGCCGCGCGCTCGCGCACGCCGGGCGACGCCCATGCAATCGCGTTCGGGTAGCGGCGCTTCCATGCCGTGATGGATGCGTAATGCAGGAGGTTCGGCGAGACCAGATGACGCACGGGACCGAGCGCATCGATTTCGCGGAACAATGTTTCATCCGACGCGATGGGCGAATGGCACCACAAGCTGCCGTCGTGCGGTCGTACGGTCGTCATGCGCGTCGGGAATGGCATGCCGCCGCCGAACGGTGTCGCCATCCGCGCTTCCGGACCATCCGCGATCCAGATGTCCGGCGCGATCGGCTTCAGCGTGTTGATGGGTTCGTACAGCCCAATATTCGTCATGTGGCCAACGGGAGGGTGGAAAAGCGCGGAACCGCCCAGTCAGGTCAGGGAAGAGCTGATTGACCCCCTTTTCCGTCATTCCCGCGACGCGGCGAGCGGGCATGGATGCCCGCGCTTTGGGGAGCAAGGAAAGCGGGAATCCAGTGTCTTGGTCTTGCGGCGGTGTCGCTCAACGAATCGGCGTTCACGGATGAACGCAAAAAACTAATGCACCCAGCGACCACCCCGCCTGGCCGGCAAGCTGGAAAACTGGTTGCTGGAAGCGCCCCCGCCCGCAGTGCGCTCGCGCTCGGTGGGTGGCCGCACCCGCCAGTAATGCGCGACGGCCTCAACCGCATCGGGAATCTGCGCGAGGCAGGCTTCGTACTCGTTGTCGTCGAGCTTTGCGATCGGCACGTCGGCAGCCAGCACGCCTTCGTCCACCGCCAGCGCCATGATGGGCGAAAGCATTTCCATCAGCTCGCCATCTTCCGCCAAACGCGATTCCCATATCGATGCGCGCAGATCGATGCCGCGGCTGAAGCCTTCGCACCAGCCGGCCGCACTCAGGTCGCTGTGCGCGACCTGCTCCGGCTCGACTTCACCCAGCACCGGCTCGTACACCTCACCGTCGAGTTCGGCGGGAATCGAGTCGTTGAGCTTGGCCAGCAAGCCGAGCACCGCCGCGCCCTGTTCCGGATCCTCGAACGGCGCGTGCAACACTTCGGGCAGCCACTCTTCCGGCAGCGCGGGATCGGGCCCGATCGCGAGCGCGGTGAGCATGCCGTGCACGCCATCCAGCAGCATGGTCTCATCGGAATCCTGCGCGTGGCCGCGCAGGTAACGGTCGAGCACTTCCAGCTCGACGTCGTCGATGATTTCGCGAATGGCGGGCATTTCGTCCATGGCTGGAATAATCGGGGCGCGCCGCTCAGTTCGCAAGCTCCAGCAGCACCGGGGTGTGATCGGAGGGACGCTCCCAGGTGCGCGGCGTGCGATCGATCGACGCGGACAGCAGCTGCGCGCGCAGGGCCTCACTGGCGAGGATCAGGTCGATGCGCAAGCCGAGGTTGCGGCGGAACGCAGCCTGCCGGTAATCCCACCAACTGAAATGTCCTGCGTCTTCCACGAACGCGCGGAAGGAATCGACGAACCCCAGATCGAGGATGCCGCGCAACGCCGCGCGCTCGGGTTCGGAGCACAACACCTGTCCGCGCCACGCCTCCGGGTCGTGTACGTCGCGATCTTCCGGTGCGATGTTGAAATCGCCCAGCACGATCACCTTGCCGTAACGCCGCAATTCCGCGCGCAGGTGGTCGGTGATCGCGACCAGCCACCTGAGCTTCCACTCGTACTTTTCACTGCCGACGCTCTGGCCATTCACCACGTACAGATTGACGATGCGCAGACCGCCGACCGTGGCCGCAAGCACGCGACGATGCGGATCCTCGAACCCATCCACGCCGGCGATCACATCCTGCAACGGTGCGCGCGCAAGGATCGCCACGCCGTTGTACGTCTTCTGGCCGGAGTACGCGGCGTGATAGCCGAGCGCTTCGAGCGCTTCGCGCGGGAACTTGTCGTCCTCGGTCTTGGTTTCCTGCAGCGCCAACACGTCCGGCTGTGCTTCGCGGCACCACTGCTCGACGTGTGGCAGCCGCACCTTCAGCGAGTTGACGTTCCAGGAGGCGATACGCATCGGCGCATTGTAATGTCTGACTGGAAGCCGGGCGCAGCCGCCGGGCGCATCGTCCTGTATTTGCCTGATCGTTCCGTCTACATCACCATGCTTCCACAACCCCATCAAGCCTTGCTCTTGATTGCCCCTTGACCCAAGGGGCCGCAAATCAGGATCCACTCATCGCTTCGGAGACATGCCATGCTCGCCACCGACCTGTTGTTGCTGGCCCTCGACGACGAACGCGGCACCGTGTTGCCGCAGGCGGCGATCGGCCTCGATTACGGATTGGCCGGCGCGGTCGTGATGGAACTGGCCCTGCGTGGACGCATCCGGCTGGATGGCGACGTGGTTTCCACCACGGGCACCGTCACCGATGACGCGTTGCTCGACGATGCGTTGCGCACGATCGCCGCGACCCCCGGCAAGAATCTTTCGCACTGGGTCTGGCACCTGGCGCGCGATCTCGGCGGGCTGCGCCAACGCCTGCTGGATCGGCTGGTTGCACGCGGCACACTGGAAAAACGCGAACGGCGCGTGTTGCTGTTGTTCCACCAGAATGTGTACCCCGAACGCGACACGCGCGTCGAGCACGACATCCGCGCACGGGTGGATGCCGCGCTATTGCAGGGCGCGATGCCCGATGCGCAGACCGCGTGCCTGATCCACCTCGCGGCCGCCTGCCGCGTGACCGACGCGATTTACCCGCGCGAGCGGCACAAGGCGATCAAGGCGCGCATCGCCGAACTCGATGACGCGGGTGCCGCTGGTGCGAATGCGGTGGCGGCGCTGGTGGCGCAAGCGGAAACGGCCGCGGTGACCGCCGCGACGATGGCCGCGATCACGGCTTCGACGGTGGCCGCGACCAGCGCGGCGACCACGGCGGCGTGCAGTGCCAGCAGTGTCACCTGCACCTGATCGGATTTTGCGGCGCGATTTTCAGCCGCGCGCGTAACGCCGCTGAAGGAATGCGTGGAATGCGCGCAGCGATTGCGCGTCGCCACCGCGCGGCTTGCCGGGGCGCTCGCCGTCGTTCCAGGCGTACACATCCACGTGCAGCCACGGCACGCTGGCCGGCACGAAATGCTGCAGGTACAGCGCCGCGGTGATCGCGCCCGCGTGGCGCGATGCCCCGGTGTTGCAGGTATCGGCGATCGACGACACCAACATCGCGCGATACGGGTGCCAGAGCGGCAGCCGCCACACGGGATCGTGTTGCACATCCGCCGCTGCGAGCAGTTCGCCGGCCACATCGTCACGGTTGGCGAACACCGCCGGCAGGTCCGGCCCCAGCGCCACGCGCGCGGCACCCGTCAGCGTGGCGAAATCGATCAGCAGCTCGGGCTTGCTTTCCACCGCCAGCGCCAGCGCATCGCACAGGATCAGGCGGCCCTCGGCGTCGGTGTTGTCCACTTCCACCGTGATGCCGGCGCGGGTGCGGATCACGTCGCCCGGCCGCATCGCGTCGCCCGCGACCGCGTTGTCCACGGTCGGGATCACCAGCAGCAATTGCACGGGCAGTTGCGACGCCATCACCAGTTGCGCCAGCGCGAGCGCGTGCGCCGCGCCGCCCATGTCCTTCTTCATCCAGCGCATGCCGTCGTGGGTTTTGAGATCGAGCCCCCCGGTGTCGAAACACACGCCCTTGCCGACCAGCGCCAACAGCGGATGCTTCGGATCGCCCCAGCGCATCTCGATCACGCGCGGTGCGCGCGGACTGGCGCGACCGACCGCGTGCACGGTCGGGAAGCCGGCTTTCAGCAAACCGTCGCCGCTCCACTCGCGGCATTTCGCGCCGAAACGTTCGGCGACTTCGCGCACCGCGGCGCAAACCTCGGTGGGCCCGAGATCCTGCGCCGTCGTGTTGACCAGGTCGCGCACGCGGGTGATGGCATCGATCGTCGGCTCGACTTCGTCCAGTACCTTGCGCGGCAACAGCAGTCGCGCCGGATCGGTGTGCGGCTTGTGGTACTTCGTGAAACGGTAACTGCCGAGCGCCCAGCCGAGCGCGGCGTCGTGCGGCGCGAGCGCATCGCCATCCAGGCGATAGTCGTTGGCAGGCAGACGATATGGCAACCCGCCCAGCGCGAACGGGGGCGAGGATTCGTCGATGCCGCAAACCACGCGCGCGGTGCCGCCTTGCGCATCCGGCAACAGGCAGAACGCGCCGGCCTGGCACTCGAAACCGCTGGACTGCGCCCAACGCTGCTGGCGCGTGCCGAGCGTCTTCGCGAAATCCGGCCACGCGCGACGCGTGACCGGTGTCAAAGGGATGGCGCGGCGTCCGCGCCGGTCCGCGCTCAACCCCTGCATGGTCGATCCCCCGCTTTCAAAACGACCGCGTCACTGCGCACTGACCTTCAACACCTGCCCCACCTTCAGCATGTCGCCGTGCAGGCCGTTCCACTTGCGCAGGTCGTCGACGCTGACCGACTTTTTCCTGGCGATCTTCGACAGCGTGTCGCCACTGACCACGGTGTAATCGGCCGCCCGGGAGGTCGGCGCCGATGACGCGGCCTGCGGCGACGGGTTCACGCCCGCCGCTTTCGCCATCGCGATGCGCTGCTGGTTGGCCGCGGCGACCTGGTCCGCAGCGGCCTGCTGCAGGCGCAGCGCATGCGCGAAGTCGGCGGACTGGCTGGACAGGCGCGCGAACTCGTTGCCGGGCGCGTATTCGGCGGGCAACCCCTCGGCAACCATGCGCGCGCCGAGCAGGTTGATGCGGTCCTTCTCGCTCTGTGCGTTCAGCACCACGGCCTGCGTGTAAGGCAGCAGGTCGTGGCTGCGCAGGATTTCCGCCACCTTGTCGCCACCTAGGAACGTCAGGAATTTCTGGATGGTGGCGAGCTTCGGACTGTCGGCCTTGTAGGCCAGGTAAATCGTCAGCGGCAGCGGATAGGTCGCGTTCTCCAGCGTGGCGAGGCTGGGCGTCACGCCTTCGATCGGAATGACCTTGATGCCCGTCTGGCGGCGCGCATGCACCAGCGTCGACAACGCCAGCGCCTTGGTATCCAGTGAAACTTCCTGCTGCAGGGAGTCGATGTTGATGAACAGGCGCGGCACCGCGACCGGGTTGTCGCCGTTGCCGAACATCAGCCGGCGGAAGCTGAACTGCACGCCGTCCAGCGGCGAGGCGATGCCGTCGAGGTCGATCTTCTCGTCCAGGCCGCCGACCTGCGACCAGTTGGTGATCTTGCCGTAATAGATGTCATGCAATTGCTTCAGCGTGATGTTGTTCACCGGATTCGCGCTGTTGGTGATCAACACCAGCGCATCCCACGCCACCGGCGTGAAAGTCAGGCCCGCTTCCTGGCTGCGCTTGAAATACCCGGGCCGCGCGCTGGCAGCGAGGTCGACACTGCCGGACAGCGTCTGGTCGATGCCGTCCACAGTATTGAAAGGCGTGACTTCGAGATGCCCGTCGCCGGTATCGGCGAACGCGCTCGCGACCGCGTCGACGAGGCCTTCGGTACTGACCTGGTCACCGCGCACGATCAGCGCAGGGCCGGACTCCGCGTGATGACGGACTTCGTGGTGACGTTTGGTGGAATGTTTGGCGGGGGCCGCCGTGGCGGCAACGGCGAAGACGAAGGAAAAAGACGCGGCGAGCAGACTCAACGAACGTGCTGACATGAACGGGTTACCGAGTGACGGTGTGGAGGGAAAGGACCGGGCGATTATGGCGGAATCCATTGCGCTTGCGGCAATGCCGTTCAGCTTCCTGCGCAGCGTTTCACCGACCCCGCTCACATTTCGACATCAAGGATTGAAGAGAAGCAACCCGGATGTCTTGCCCGCTTTGAATCAAGGGGGCGGCGGCCCGATCCTCGCGGCGCAAGGATCGGGCGGGGTTGTGGAGATGAACTGCGTAGAACTTGCGGAAGCCCGCAAGATCATTGACCACCACCAAGTTGTATCTGCACCAGTTGTCCATCGCGAACCAGCGACAACAGCAACACCCGCGGATGCTGCGCGAAAATCCGGCGCAGTTGTGCAAGATCAGGCGTCGCCACGTTGTTGACGCCGACCAGCACGTCGCCGCTGGCGAGTCCATTGCGCTCCGCACGGCTGCCCGGCGCCACGTTGGATACGCTCACGCCTTCGACACCATTGTCGCCGGGAGGTGTGTCACTGAAACTCGCGCCGGCGAGCCGCGGGTCGAGCGAGGCGCCGTTCGCCTGCGTGCTTGCCGCCGTCAATTTCGCGTCGATCCTGAGCGGCTTGCCGCCGCGATCGATGGCGAGCGCCAGCGTGCTGCCGACCGGCGCCAGACCTTGCGCGTTGCGCAGGTCCTGCGCGTCAGTGATGGCTTTGCCGTTCACGCCGGTGACGAGATCACCCGGTTTCAGCCCCGCTTTCGCGGCCGGCGAATCGGGCATCACGTTGGTGATCAGCGCGCCCTTCGAAGCCTTGATGCCCAGCGCCGCGGCCACGCGCGGGTTCAGGTCCTGCGCGTCCACGCCGAGCGTGCCGCGCTCCACCTTGCCATGCGCAATCAGCTGCTTCATCACTTCCGCGGCAAGGTCGGTCGGGATCGCGAAACCCAGCCCCGCGCTCGCGCCGGACGGCGAATAGATCATCGAATTGATGCCGACCAGCTCGCCGGCGAGATTCACCAGCGCGCCACCGGAATTGCCGGGATTGATCGAGGCGTCGGTCTGGATGTAGTTCTGCACGCCGCTGCGGCGCAGGTCCTGGCGTTGCAGACCCGAGACGATACCGGACGTCGCCGACTGGCCGAGGCCGAATGGATCGCCCACCGCGATCACGAAATCACCGACGCGCAACTTCGACGAATCCGCCAGCGGCAGCGCCACCAGGTTCGGCGCGTGGATCCGGATCACCGCGAGGTCGGTCTGCGCATCGCTGCCGATCACCTTGGCCGTATACGACTTGCCGTCGGTGAGCGTGACCTTGATGTCGTCGGCGCCTGCGACAACGTGGTTGTTGGTGAGGATGTAGCCATCCTTCGCATTCACGATCACGCCCGAACCCAGCGACTGCTGCACCAAGTCGCGCGAGGGCGGCACCGCGGGCAGGCCGAAGAACTGGCGCATGATCGGATCGCTGAAAAACGGATTCACCGCGACGCGGCGGTGGCTGGTCGAGGAGATGTTCACCACCGCGGGCGACACCTTCGCCAGCATCGGCGCCAGTGAAGGCAGCGCCTGTCCGTTCACCGCGACCGGAAGCGTGCCCGCCGCGGCAGGCAGCATGCAGGCCAGCGCCAGTGCGGCGGCGGCGATCAGGCAGACGAGACGGGAACGCGGCGCAGACGACATGACGACTCCTTTTTCGATGCTCGAACCCGTCCATTATCGGACAAGCCACGGGCGCTGTGCCCCGCACGTGCCCGTGCCCGGACGGCCCCCGGCGCCGATCGCAAATTTTTTTGCGCCAGCCCCTTTACAGGTCGGGTCGGTCAGCGTAGGGTTGAATCCCGCTCGTGATCACAACATCTTGTGTCTTGGGTTCTGGCAGGACCCAAGGATTTGGCTTCAAGGCGCTATCGAGCGGGGGACAAGCAGATGGTGATCGAGTATCTGGGCAGGGCCTGCGGTGGCGTCGAAAATCGATGCGGCACGGCCCTTCCACTGGAATCGGACCCCTCGAAACGCGGCGCCTGACGGCGCGGCGTACGGGGGATGGTCGTCGGCATCCGGGCATCGAACAAGAACCCGGAAGACACGGAGGCAAATGACAAGATGGGTACGGCGCGGGCACAACAACTGGCGCGGGTGGTCACGGAGGTTCCCCTGCAACCGGCATCCCTGGACATCTGGGACAAGAAATACCGCCTGAAGACCAAGCAGGGTGAACCGGTCGACGCGACCGTGGACGACACCTGGTCGCGGGTCGCGCGCGCGCTGGCGGACGTGGAGACCACGCCCGCGCTGCGCGAGCACTGGCACGAACGTTTCCTGTGGGCGCTGCGCCACGGCGCCATCCCGGCCGGACGCATCACGTCCAACGCCGGTGCACGCGAGCACAAGCCCGCGACATCCACGATCAACTGCACCGTGTCGGGCACCGTCACCGATTCGATGGACGACATCCTCGAAAAGGTCCACGAGGCCGGCCTGACGCTGAAGGCCGGCTGCGGCATCGGCTACGAATTCTCGACGCTGCGCCCGCGCAACGCGTATGTGTCCGGCGCCGGCGCGTACACGTCGGGGCCGCTGTCGTTCATGGATATCTACGACAAGATGTGTTTCACCGTGTCCTCGGCCGGCGGCCGGCGCGGCGCGCAGATGGGCACGTTCGATGTCGCGCATCCCGACGTCAAGGAATTCATCCGCGCCAAGCGCGAGGACGGCCGGCTGCGCCAGTTCAACCTCAGCCTGCTGATCACCGACGGCTTCATGCAGGCGGTGGAAACCGACGCCGACTGGCCGCTGGTGTTCCCGGTGCACGTCAAGGAAAAGGACGAGGTCGACCTTACTGACGCAAACACCGTGATCTGGCGCGAATGGCCCAGCCACGAGAACTACATCGTGCGCGACGATGGGCTGGTGGCGTGCAAGATCTACGGTCACGTCCGCGCGCGGCACCTGTGGGACATGATCATGGTCTCGACCTACGACTACGCCGAGCCCGGCTTCATCCTGATCGACCGCGTCAACGAAATGAACAACAACTGGTGGTGCGAGAACATCCGCGCGACCAACCCGTGCGTGACCGCGGACACTTGGGTGCAAACTGCCGAGGGTCCTCGTCAAGTTCATGATCTTGTCGGCCAGCCCTTCGTCGCACGCGTGGACGGGGCTGACCACGCCACCGGAGCGGAAGGCTTCTTCCGCACCGCCACGAAACCGGTGCTGTCGCTCGCAACGGAAGAAGGCTATCGCCTGCGGCTTACCAGCGATCATCGGGTTCGCCGGGTGACGCACTTTACTCGCTGGAGTTTGGAAACAGAGTGGTGCGCGGCCGGGAGTCTCAACCCGGGTGACAAAGTGTTGTTGAACGACCACCGCGCCAACGCGCAATGGGATGGCGCATTGACCGCGGAACAGGGTTATCTGCTGGGCTTGCTGGTGGGCGACGGCACGCTGAAGCGAGACACGGCGATTCTGTCGGCGTGGCCGCAGGCGGCAGCCGTCAATGCATTGGCCGGCTGCGGCGCGCACGCATTGATGGATGAGGCATTGCGTTGCGCGGAAACACTGCCTCATCACGCGGATTTTTCGGGGTGGTCCGAAATTCGCGGGCGTGGCGAGTTCCGCCTGAAGTCGGCTGCGCTGCGTGACCTTGCCTTCGGATTGGGCATGGCGCCCGACCACAAGGCCATCACGCCGGCACTCGAAAAAGCGTCCAGCGAGGCGTATCGCGGATTTTTGCGCGGTTTCTTCGACGCCGACGGCTCGGTGCAGGGCAGCCAGGCCAAAGGCGTTTCCGTGCGCCTTTCGCAATCGGACCTGCCGCGGTTGGAAGCCGTGCAGCGGATGCTGCTGCGCCTCGGCATTCCTTCACGCATCTACCGCGACCGCCGCGCCGCTGGCGAAACAATGCTGCCCGACGGCAAGGGTGGCACCCGCGCTTACGCCATCCAGCCGCAGCACGAGTTGGTTATCGCCGGCGAGCCGCTGGCGCGCTTCCAGGATCTGGTCGGCTTTGCCGACAGCGACAAGGCCGCGCGCCTGAAGGTTGTCCTCGCGGGTTATCGACGCGGACTCAACCGCGCACGTTTCGTCGCAACGGTCGCTTCACTGGAAGCCGACGGCGCCGAAGACGTGTACGACGTGCAGGTGCCTGGGATCAATACCTTCGACGGCAATGGACTGCATGCGCACAACTGCGGCGAACAGCCGCTGCCGCCCTACGGTTCCTGCCTGCTCGGCTCGGTGAACCTGACGCGTTTCGTACGCGATCCGTTCGGGCCGAAGGCGCACTTCGACATGGACGAGTATCGCGAGGTGGTGAAGGTGTTCACCCGCATGCTCGACAACGTGGTCGAGGTGAACGGCCTGCCGCTGCCCAAACAGCGCGACGAGATCATGTCCAAGCGCCGCCACGGCATGGGCTTCCTGGGCTTGGGCAGCACGCTGGCGATGCTGAAGCTGCGCTACGGCTCCGACGAAGCGGTGAAGTTCACCGAGGATGTCTCGCGCGAAATGGCACTGGCGGGCTGGGAAGTGGCGCTGGAACTGGCGCAGGAAAAGGGCTCCGCCCCGGTGCTGCAGCAGGACTACACCGTCACCGGCGACATGCTGCGCAAGCGCCCGGAAATGGCGCGCGACGGCTACAAGGCGGGCGACGCGATTCCCGGCCGCGTGCTGCACGCGAAGTATTCGCGGTACATGCAGCGCGTTGCTGACGTCGCGCCCGAGCTGGTGGAAAAACTCGCCGAAATCGGCGCGCGCTTCACCCACCACACGTCCATCGCGCCGACCGGCACGATTTCCCTGTCGCTGGCCAACAACGCCTCCAATGGCATCGAGCCCTCGTTCGCGCACAGCTATTCGCGCAACGTGATCCGACCCGGCCGCAAGACCAAGGAAAAGGTCGAGGTGCTGAGTTACGAGCTGCTGGCCTATCGCGCCTTCATCAACGCCGACGCCAAGCCCGGTTCCGACGAGCCCAGCGAGAAGCTTCCGGACTACTTCGCCGCCGCCGACGAGATCAGCCCGATGCAGCACGTGGACATGCAGGCCGCAGCGCAGAAGTGGGTGGATTCGTCCATCTCCAAGACCGCCAACGTGCCGACGGATTATCCGTACGAGGAATTCAAGGACATCTACTTCCACGCCTACAAGAAAGGCCTGAAGGGCTGCACCACCTTCCGCTTCAACCCGGCGGCCTTCCAGGGCGTGCTGGTGAAAGATGCGGATCTTGCCAACACCACCTACCGCTTCGAGCTGGAAGATGGCAGCGTGGTCGAGGTGAAAGGCAACGAGGAAGTCGAATACGACGGCGAAACCCACACCGCCGCAAATCTCTTTGATGCCCTCAAGGAGGGTTACTACGGGAAGTTTTGATCGGGCGTGCTGGATGCTCCGGTCGGATTCGCTTTCGTGGAAAGTCAGACCAGGGAAGGCCGTTCTGACGCGTCAATGGCCCAAAGCGCTGCAGTTGAACGAAACGCACGCCAAGGCAGCGGTCATGGACGATCGCACAAGTCACACAACGAATGCGCGCACGTGCTTTCATTGTGTGAGAATGCGTCCACGGCGACGCGCGTCGCCGTTCTTGAAGTGCAACCAGTGGTCCACTGTCAACGATCCATCCGGAGGAGCATCCGATGAGCAACGAAACAACGTTCCCGTGGAGCATCACCGAAGAACCCGCGGCAGCGCCCGCCGCACCGGCCCCGGCCGCTGCCAAACCGGCTGCCAGGAAGCCTGCGAAGAAGAAGAAGGCCGCCAAGAAACCGGCGGTGAAGAAGGCAGCCAGGAAAGCTGTGAAGAAGGCTGCGAAAAAGGCCGTGAAGAAAGGCGGTGCCAGGAAGGCCGCGAAGAAAGGCGCACGCAAGGCTGCCAAGAAGACCACCCGCAAGGCGGTCAAGAAAGGCGCGCGCAAGGCCGTGAAGAAAGGCGGTGCCAGGAAGGCGGCGAAGAAGGGCGGTGCCCGGAAAGCCGCGAAGAAGACCACGAAGAAAGCCGCCAGGAAGGGCGGAGCGAAGAAGGCTGCCAAGAAAGGCGCCCGTCGCAAGAAAAAGTAATCACGTTGCACCCGGGACGCCGGCCCCAGCCGGGCCGGCGTCGCTTTTTTTGAACGAGCCGATTGAGCCCGGCGCAGGAACGCACAGCATGACCACCCGCATCAACAAGAAGATCAAGGGCTACCAGGTCCTCGGCAACGAAGCGAAAGCGGTGCCGGAAACGCAAGCCGCCACCACGCAGGCCGCAGCGCCCGAGGCGAGCGAGTTCAAGGTCATCCAGATGCACGAGAAGCTCGAGCGTCCGGAAATCCTGATCGGGGCCACCTACAAGATCAGATCGCCGCTGATCGAGCACGCGATGTACGTCACCATCAACGACATCGTGCTGAACGAGAAAACCGAATTCGAGATGCGCCGCCCCTTCGAGATCTTCATCAACTCGAAGAACATGGACAACTTCCAGTGGATCGTGGCGCTGACGCGCATCATGTCCGCCGTGTTCCGCAAGGGCGGCGACGTCACCTTCCTCGTGGAGGAACTGAAGGCCGTGTTCGACCCGCGCGGCGGCTACTTCAAGGCCGGCGGCGTGTACATGCCCTCGATCGTGGCCGAGCTCGGCAACATCATCGAGCAGCACCTGACGATGATCGGCCTGCTGAAAGGCACCGAGCTTTCCGACGCGCAGAAGGCGCTGATCGCCGAAAAGCGCGCCGCCTACGAGCGCAAGGGCGCAAAAAAAAACCCTGAAATAAGCACCGCCGGCGAAATGGGCGGCGCGATGATTGGGGAAGACACCGGCGAATACGCGGTGCGCGCGGCACAAGCCAACCCGTCATCCGATGAATCCGCCGGCGCCTTCCCGCCCGGCGCGATGCTGTGCGGCAAGTGCAACACCCAGGCGCTGGTGCTGCTCGATGGCTGCCAGACGTGTCTCAATTGCGGCTATTCCAAGTGCGGATGAATTCTTAACAGGAATTCAAAGGGGGAGCTATTGTCCGCTAGCGCATAAGCTTTCGTGTCTACCGCATAAGCTTTCGCGTTTAGCGCATAAGCTTTCGCGTGTCGCGCAAAAACGATCTGAATGGCCCCGGGATCCCCGGGGCCATTTCTTTGTACGCCCGCAGCACTAACCGCGCGGCATATCAACTGAGAAAAACGATTCGGTCGACCTATGAGCGCTGTGCACTTCCAATGGAAGTACTTCCAGGCGAGCCCCGAAAACACGCCTTTGACGCAAGTGAGCTTGCCGCCATCCTCGTCGCGCCATTCGTAGTACCCAGCCATCGGCACAAGACAACGTCGCGGTGCCTTCCACGCGGCGCGGTACGCCGGCTTGATGGCAACCGTTTCGACACGTGCATTGATGGTGGTGAAGCCGCCCTTTAGGTCTTTCGCCCATGGGGGGATCAAGCCCCAGCGCAGCTTGCGCAGTTCCAGCTTGTCGCCGTCGCCCAGCACCACGGCGGCGCGTTGCGTGGGCGCGAGGTTGTATTTCGCGGTGATGCCGGCGAGGTCGTCGGCCAGTTCCGGCCAAGACGCCTGGCTTTTGTCGAAAAGTGGGAGCTGGACGAAGCGGCCGCACATAAGCCTAGCGCTGCTGTTTGTTCTGCCAACCGCGCCTTTCTGCGCGGTTCACGGCCCATACAAACCAGACGGCAAGTGCCGTCACGCCAATCATCAAAGCGTATGGCGCCAAAATAACCAAAATAGCCATGTGCCCTCGCCTTTCTTGATGGGCATCCTACCCGACTGGGGAGTAGTAATCTTGTAATCATGGCCCACACTTCTGCCATGCGCTACAAATCCCCACTGCGCGCCGCCATCGACCTGCAAAACGAGTTCATCGCGCGCGGGTGGCCCACCTCCGCCGAGGTCGGCATGGCCAACGGCAGCGGTTCCACCACCAACCCTGCACAGTGGGCCAGCGATCGCCGCGAAGCCGGCGCGCTGCTGGGCGCCTGGTCGCCTCAAGAGCGCACCTACCGCCACCCCGACTTCCAATTCGACAAGGAAGGCCGCCTGAAGCCTGCCGTCAAGGACCTTCTGGCCGCGCTGGCCACGCACGCCGATCTCACCGCCGAGGCTGACAAGACCGGCTGGCGCCGGGTGTTCTGGATGTACGGCACGGTGCGCGACCTCGCCGGTAAGGACGGTACCCCACGCTCCGCCGCCGAGGTATTTGCAACTGACCCGGCGGCTGTGATCGCATTCACGCTCAAAGATGCCGTGGTGGACATCAATGACATCTGGTGAGGGGCCTCAAAGGACCCAAGGCAATGATCACGAACGCCGTTCCTTACCTGCTGATGATTGGCGTGACGGCACTTTCCGTCTGGTTTGTATGGGCCGTGAACCGCGCCGAAAAGCGCGGCTGGCGCGACCACGAGCGCGCCCCGGTCCCAGCCGCCGTCAATGAAAAGATCGTTGACACCGTGCGCGAGCCCGGCAGCAGCACCATTTCCATCGACAGGTTGATCGAGATGCTGAACATGCAGCCCCAGACCTTCGCCGAGGCTGCCGGCGTGCACCGGAACACGCTGCGCTTGAACCCCGACAACGAGAAGGCGCAGACCTTTGCGCGCAACATTGTCCGCGTGCTCCAGGCCGCGGTTGACCTCGGCAACGACCCGAAGACGGCCCTGTACCACGTCAAGAATTCACCCATCCGGTCGTTTGAATACAAGACCGCGCTGGAGATGATCGAGGGCGGACGGACCGAGGATGTCGTTGGTTACCTTGAGTCCTTGTCGGCCGGCTACGCGGGATGATGACCCGCGTCGCATGGGGATCAGTCGAGCAGGTCTTTGTAGCGTTTTCGGTCGTACTCCGCTATGGCCCTGTAAACCGGATTTCCGGTCGTGTCGGCCCTCGCCCGCCGCAAAAATTCTTGCATGAACTCGAGGTCTGCGGGGTATTTGCGCGGGTCGAAACGCCGCACGCGTTCCTGCTTGACACGCTTGCTCGTCATCGTCGTCGTTCGCTCAATTCGTGCAGTAATATGATATCCGGCATCCCCTGCCGCGCATCGCGAACATGCTCGCCGCCATCCTCATCAACCTGATCGGACTTGCGATGGTCGCGCTCACGCTGCTCGCCAAACACGAACAGCACGAAGCGACGCGGCGTCTCATCAAGTTGGGGGGAAGCGTGCCGAATGCGCAGGTGCCACCCCGCGCCGGCCAACCAGCAGTGCGACCGTAAGGATTGAAATGGACACAATCCTCAAACTTGCGGTGCTGATCGTGATCTGCGGCGGCGGCGCGATCGCGATCGCGGTGGGCCTGCAAATGGTCGCGAGGCGCGCGCCTGGGAAAAAACAATGATCATGAGGGTGCTCCCCATGCTGATCGTCGTTGCTTTCGTGGGAATTGGCGCGCTTTCGTCTTTGATCGTCGACGCTGACAAGAGGCGCCGCAAGCGGGCCGATTCAGAACGCCGCAACCAGCAGTGGCGGAGTCTGTAACGCTGTATTAGGTTGGATTAGGCCTTGATGCCTAAATTGTGGTTCCAACCAAAATTTAGGCCACCGCGCCAGGCTGCAAACCACCAGCCCAAGTTCGCCAGCGCTGGCCATGTTGTAGACGAGGATGGGTCCGGAATCGCTGGGCTTCCGTCATTCGCTTGACGAACTCTGCCGGATAACCGGGATAGGCGCCCGATTCGCGCTCGAGCACGGCCTCAGCGATAGCTTCCTCAGTTGACAGAAAGCATCGTCTGATCTCTTTTTCATCGAACACCACCTCCTCCGTGATGTAAGGAGGTCCCATGTACCAATAGGGAGTGTCATGCTCTTCGAGGCAGATCGCCAAGATGGTCCGCGTACCCACGTCAGTGCAGCGCCATCGAAATCCGGCACTTCCTAAGAATTCCAGACCGATATAGAAGTCCGAGTGCTTCACAACGGTCTTGATCGCTTGGAGGTGACCCCAGTCGCCGATGGTACGCCATTGCCGATATCGTCGACGCTTTTGACGTACTGACGCAACTACGCCATGACGTCAAATTAGCGGACGAACCCAATGGAAATTGAGCGGAGGGGCTTGGCCACAGAATCTCGAACATTCGCTCGGCGTAGGGTTTGGCGTCGCCTACGCGTCCAATCGGTTGCGGACGGCACGTTCCCACCAACATCTCTGGCAAAAGGCGCTGGGTAGAGCGGTGCAATGCCGTGAGCAGCGCGGCGAGTTGCTCAGGCCACAACGGGTCGTCTGCCGCTGTCCGAATGAGTTCAAACACTTTTGGAATTCGGCGACATCAGCCCAGCGAGATCCGTGAATTCCTGAATTGACTATCCGGTGTAATAGGATTCAATCCTACTTTAAACGAGGCGCTGTGAAATGCGCTCGACCCAGCAATTCAGCATTACCCTGCCGAACGAACTGGCGGACGCAGTGAAGGCCAAGGTTGCCGGCGGCGAATACGCGACCGAGAGCGAAGTGATCCGGGAGGGCTTGCGCGCGCTCCTTGCGCGTGACCAGGCCATCGAGCAATGGCTGCAGACCGAAGCGGCGAGCGCCTACGACAAGCTCAAGGCGGATCCTACGCGGGCGCTAGCCCCGAAGCAGCTACGCGCTTCGCTTGCTAAGACACGCGCCCGGCGTGACGCACGCGGCTGAGTTACCGAGCCCGGTTCTAGTCAGCGGCCCTGTGGCTCGGCAAATCAGAGCACTCTGTATGATTTTCCCAAACGCAAGCTTATGCGCTACAGGACAGCTATGAAACGACCTGCGAAGAAAGCTGCCAAGAAGCCAGCAAAGAAGCCCGCGAAGAAATCGGCGAAAAAGGCTGCAAAAAAATCTGCAAAAAAGACCGCAAAGAAGCTTGTAAAGAAAATTCACAGGACTGCAAAGCGCGTTGGAATTGGCGGCGGTCGATGACACTTGGTGACGCACGGCGGTATTCAAACGCAGCAGAAGGCCTCAAAGCACTTGAGGATTCATACAACTATTGGACAGGCAAGATCACCGATCTCGCTTTCCAGTCGTCCCTTGCCCTAATTGCCGCTAACTGGGCGCTAATCAGCGGGTTACAGCCGACCCGCTGTGCACGCATCCTTCTAATCGTTTCAACAATAATTGCCTTAGCATCGCTTCTGGTCGGCCTTTGGGGCGCACGGCGAATGGCGCAATTGCACGACGAACGGTTTCGGTTCGCAGAGAAGTGTCGTGAAGAATGGCAGAAAGAGTGGGAACGATCCGAAGGCACAGAATCTCAATGGCCGTACACACAAGAAATAGAAGACTCTGGCAGACGATGGGCGACCGCGAAATTTTGGCTTTTAGTACTCGCCGGCATAACATTCGCTGCCGGTGCAGTAATAGCTTTATTGTGACCCCATTTTGTGTCTAAACCCACGTAGATTGGGGTGAGCGCCTTTGCGAACCTCCCATGATTGAGCCCTGCATGCGTGGTGTGAGCCAGCATCCCCCGGCTTTGCCAGGGAATCCCGTACCAGCCTAATCGCCGGATTTCGCCACGGCGCTGCAACGCGCATCCCCGCAAGCCTGCCAGCCGCCGCCGAACGCCTTGTACAAAGCCACCGCACTGGTGTCGATGGCGACTTCGCCCTGCGCGAGCGCATCTTCCGCCGCCAGTTGCACGCGCTCCGCATCGAGCAGTTCGAGGAAACCGGTCGCGCCTTCCTGATAGCGGATGCGCGCCAGGTCCGCGGCGCGGCGGCTTTGCCGCACCTGCGCGATCAGCTTGTCGACGCGCACGTGCTGCTGGTTGTAGCCGACCACGGCATTGTCGACGTCTTCGATGGCCTCCAGCACGGCGCGCTGGTAATTCGCCTGCGCCGCGTCGGCGCGCGCTTCGGCGGCGTGCAGTTCGCTGCGCACGCGTTTCACGTTGAGGCCGTTCCAGGTGATGCTGGGCATGAGCGACCACGCGCGCGTGGACGGGCTGCCGAAGTCGTTGCTGCGTCCGGCCAGGAAGCCGAGGAAGCCGCCCAGCGAAATGTGCGGGAAGAAATCCGCCTTGGCGACGCCAATGCGCGCGGTGGCGGCCGCGTATTCGCGCTCGGCGACGCGCACATCGGGACGGCGTACCAGCACGTCGCCCGCCGCGCCGATCGGCAACACCGCGTCGATCGGCTTGAACGTGGTCGGCGATACGTCGACGTCGAGCGCGCCGGGCTGTTCGCCCAGCAACACCGCGAGCCGGTTCTCGTCCGCATGCGCCTGCATGTCCAGCAGCGGCAGTTGCGCCTCCACCGCGCTCAACCGCGCTTCGGCGCTGGCGACGTCCTGATCGGAGGCCGTACCGACTTCGGCGCGCGCGCGGATCAGCTTCAGCGTGTCCTGCTGGTTGGCGATGTCGCGCCGCGCGATGTCCTGCCGCTGCTGCACGCCGCGCAACTCGAAATAATTGCGCGCCACTTCGGCGAACAGGCTCACCTGCACATCCTGCAGCGCGGCCTTGCTGGCGCCGAGGTCGGCATGCGCGGCTTCCACCGAGCGGCGCACGCCGCCGAACAGGTCGATTTCCCAGCTCGCGTCGAAACCGGCCTGGTACGCCGTCACCGTATTGCGCTGGTCGCTCAACCCCGGCGTCTGCTCGCGGCTGCGCGTGTACGAAAGGCCGGCCCCGATGTCGGGAAGGTATTGCGACTTGGCGCCGCCGAGCATTGCCCGCGATTCGTCGAGGCGCGCCACCGCGATGCGCAGGTCCAGGTTGTTCGCCGCCGCATGCTGGATCAGCGCGTCCAGCACGGGATCGCCGAATTGCTTCCACCATGCGGCCTGGAATTGCGCGGCGCTTTCACGTGCCGCGTCCAGTTCCTGCAGGTGCGGCGTGGGCGTGGCCGGCTTGTGGTAGTCCGGCCCGACAGTGACGCAGCCGGCCAATGCAAGTGCTGCAACCAGCACGCCATTTCGTATCAGCGAAGTCATCTCAATGACCCTCCAGCGCCGGCCTGGCTTCCGTTTGCGCACGCTTGCGTGCTTCGCGGCGCTCCACCAGGGCGCGAATCAAGACATAGAAGAGCGGGGTGTAGGCCAGCCCGAACAGCGTCACGCCGAGCATGCCCGAGAACACCGCCACGCCCATCGCATGACGCATCTCGGCGCCGGCGCCGTGCGAGGTCACCAGCGGCACCACGCCCATGATGAAGGCGATCGACGTCATCAGGATCGGCCGCAATCTCAGGCGGGCGGCTTCGAGCACCGCCTCGTGGCGGGGCAAGCCGTCAAGCTGGCGCTCGCGTGCAAACTCCACGATCAGGATCGCGTTCTTGCATGCCAGTCCCACCAGCACGATCAGGCCGATCTGGGTGAAGATGTTGTTGTCACCGCCCGACAGCCACACGCCGGCAATCGCGGACAACAGCACCATCGGCACGATCAGGATCACCGCCAGCGGCAGCGACCAGCTTTCGTACAAGGACGACAGCACCAGGAACACCAGCAGCACGCACAACGGGAACACCAGCACCGCGGTGTTGCCGGCGAGGATCTGCTGATACGTCAGGTCGGTCCACTCGAAACTCAGGCCGTTCGGCAACACCTGCCTGGCCAGTTTCGCCATCGCTGCCTGCGCCTGACCCGAACTGTAGCCCGGGCCCGGACCGCCGTTGATTTCCGCGGTCGGGTAACCGTTGTAGTGCATCACGCGATCGGGACCCGCGCCGTGTTTGACGGTGACGAACGAACCCAGCGGCACCATGTCGCCCTTGGCATTGCGCGTCTGCAACTGGCCAATGTCGGCAAGATCGTGGCGGTAGCCGGGTTCGGCGGACACGTTCACCTGGTAGGTACGTCCGAAGCGGTTGAAGTCGTTGACGTACAACGAACCGAGATACGCCTGCATGGTCTGGTAGGCGTCGGACAGATCCACGCCCTCGGCCTTGGCCTGCTCGCGGTTCACGTCGACATCCACCTGCGGCACGCTGACCTGGAAACTCGAAAACAGCCCGGCCAGTGCGGGGTCCTTGCGCCCCGCTGCGATCAACTTCTGGGTCTGCGTGTACAGCTCGTTGAAGCCGAGCTGGCCGCGATCCTCGACCTGCATGCGGAAACCGCCGATCGTGCCGAGACCCATCACCGGCGGCGGCGGGAACACCGCGATGTAGGCGTCCTGGATGGATGCGAACTTCTGGTTGAGCGCGCCGGCGATCGCGCCGGCCGAGAGGCTGGCGCTGCGACGCTCGTCGAACGGCTTCAAGGTCACGAACACTATCCCTGCGTTGGAGGCGTTGGTGAAGCCGTTGATCGAGAGGCCCGGGAAAGCCACCGCGTTCAAGACGCCCGGCTGCTTCAACGCGATCGCACTCATGCGCTTGATCACGTCGCCGGTGCGATCCAGCGAAGCCGCGTCCGGCAATTGCGCGAACGCCACGAGATACTGCTTGTCCTGCGTGGGCACGAAGCCCGTCGGCACGTGCGCGAAGCCGAACCAGGTCAGGGCGATCAGTGCTGCATACACCGCCAGCGCGGCCACGCCCTTGCCCTGCAACTTGCGCGTGCCTTCCACGTAGCGATCCGCGCCGCGGTGGAACAGGCGATTGAACGGGCGGAACAGCCAGCCGAAGACGCGGTCGATGGCGCGCGCCAGGCGATCCTTGGGCGCGTCATGCGGCAGCAGCAGGATCGCCGACAGCGCCGGGCTCAGGGTCAGCGAGTTGAATGCCGAGATCACCGTGGAGATCGCGATGGTCAGCGCGAACTGGCGGTAGAACTCGCCGGTGAGACCACTGATGAAGGCGGTCGGGATGAACACCGCGCACAGCACCAGCGCGGTAGCCACGATCGGCCCGGTGACCTCGCGCATCGCCTGGCGCGTCGCCTCCTTCGGCGACTGGCCGAGTTCGATGTGGCGTTCCACGTTTTCGACCACCACGATCGCGTCGTCCACCACGATGCCGATCGCGAGCACCATGCCGAACAGCGACAGCGCATTGAGCGAGAAACCGATCAGGTACATCACCGCGAAGGTGCCGATCAGCGACACCGGTACCGCGATCAGTGGAATCACCGACGCCCGCCAGGTCTGCAGGAACAGGATCACCACCAGCACCACCAGCCCGATCGCTTCCAGCAGCGTGTGCGCGACGGCCTTGATGGAATCGCGCACGAACACCGTGGGGTCGTACACGATCCGGTAGTCCACGCCTTGCGGGAATTCCTGCTTCAGTTGCGCCATGGTGGCGCGCACTTCGTCGGAGATCTGGATGGCATTGGAACCGGGCCGCGCGAAGATCGGGATCGCCACCGCCTCCTGATTGTTCAGCAGGCTGCGCAGCGCGTACTGGTCGGCGCCCAGTTGCACCCGCGCCACGTCGCTGAGGTGCACCACGCTTCCGTCGGAATCGGTACGCACGATGATGTTCCGGAAATCATCGACGCTGCTCAAACGCCCGCGCGTGTTGATGTTGAGCTGGAAGGCGGAATCGTTCGGCCCGGGCGGCGCGTTGAGCTTGCCGGCCGCGACCTGCACGTTCTGCTCGCGGATCGCCTTGACCA
>Ga0207707_10001238_pt1 | contig 23960 bp, 23 predicted proteins | sample KBSC83BmetaG_FD_184336 | JGI IMG/M metagenome (GOLD analysis project Ga0207707, IMG submission 184336) | Corn rhizosphere microbial communities from Kellogg Biological Station, Michigan, USA - KBS C8-3B metaG (SPAdes) (version 2) | ecosystem: Host-associated > Plants > Roots > Rhizosphere ... | reverse complement strand
CCGACCACGTTCAACGTGTTCATGAACGTCGAGGTCGCGCCGTCGGGGGAGCTCAGGATCCTCCCGCCGCGCTCGCGCGCCGGCGACCATCTGCTCCTGCGCGCCGAGATGGACATGATCGTCGGCGTCACCGCATGCTCGGCCGAGCTCTCGAACAACGGGACGTTCAAGCCGATCGACGTGGAGCTGCTGCTCGCGGACGAGTCGGGGGTGCCGGCGAGCGAAGAGACGCGAAGCGCTCGCGCAGCACGCGCATCGGTGTAGCGGCGTGATGGAGAATGGTGCCGCGATACGGCACGCCTCCCAGCGCGACGCGGGCGCCGAGCGCGACCCAGCTGCACACCGCACGCTCGGCGAGCCAGAGCGGCGCGAAGAGCGCAGTGCTCGCGGGGAAGAACCGCGCGGCGCCGGCGCGTTGGCGTCCGAGCTCCGCCGCAAGAGCTACGGCGGCGGCGAGAATCGCGATCGCGAGCCAGTGCCGAGTGAAGGCGAGCGCGATGACGAGGGGAAGGATCGACAGCTGAATGACGAAGCGCGTCGGGCGTGCGATCTCGTCGTACGCCTGGCGCACGCGCTGCCCCCAGAAGTGGCGCGTGCTGGACGGGCGGCGGAGCACGTACGCGTCGAGGAGCACGGCTTCGCGCCCGCCCGCGGCGAGCACGGTTCGCACGAGCTCGAGGTTCTCGAACATCACGCTGCCGTCGTAGCCATTGGTCGCCTGCATGATCGAGCGACGAACGCCGAGCGTGCCGGGCCAGTCGCCGCCGGTGAGTCGGTTGAGGAGCATACGGCCCGTGTCCCACCGCGCGTGCCAGGGGAGCGGCTGGAAATAGTTCTGCGGCCGCGCGACGTGCGCGGTCGCGAGCGCGTCGCTCACCTGGGCGAGCGAGCGCTCGTCGTAGCGAACATCGTCGTCGGCGATGATGGTGCGCTCGTGCGACGCGAGGCGAAGCCCCGTGAGCACGCCGCCGACCTTGCCCATCGGCGACACGAGATCGGGCGCCGGCGGAACGTGGCGCACGTGCGCACCCCACTCACGCGCGTGCGCGGCGAAGACCGCGTCGCTCGAGCCGTCGACGACGATCACCTCCGCGCGCGCCGCGATCCACTCGATGTAGTTGCGCAGCTCCGGGCTCGTGCTCGGCGCGGCGCTCCGGATCGGGAGGATGTAGCTCAGGGGCTCGCGCGGCGGCTCGCTCATGCGCGCAGGGCGGGCAACTGGCATGCCGCGCCGGAGATCGCGCGCGCTTGACCGAAACGCTCGGCGATCTGAACGAGGGAGAGATGCGCGCGCAGCTGCATCGCGTGGCGGACTGGATCGCCGACTATCGCGCGACGATCGAGTCGCGCGCGATCGCGCCGGCCGTTGCGCCTGGCGAGGTTACCGCCGCGCTTCCGGCTCGCGCGCCCAAACACGGGGAGCCGATCGAGCGGGTGCTGGCGGATCTCGACTCGATCATCATGCCGGGGATCGTTCACTGGGGGCATCCGGCGTTTCTCGGATACTTCAGCAGCACGAGCAACGGTCCGGCGCTGCTGGGCGAGATGATCGCGGCGGCGCTCAACGTGAGCGCGATGACGTGGCGCACGTCGCCGGCGGCCACGGAGCTCGAGGGCGTGGTGCTCGCGTGGATTCGCGAGATGATCGGGCTGCCGCACGAGCTCACGGGCATCGTGTACGATACGGCGAGCGTGGCGCTGATGCACGCGCTGGCGGCGGCGCGGGAGGCGGCGGGCGACGTGCGGCGGCGAGGGCTCGCGGGGCGTCGCGACGTGGGCGCGTTGCGCATCTACGCGTCGGACCAGGCGCACAGCAGCGTCGAGAAGTCGGCCATCGTGCTGGGAGTGGGGGAGGAGAACGTGGTGCGGGTGCCGAGCGATGCGCGCTTTCGGATGGATGTCGCGGCGTTCGCGCGCGCGATCGAGCGCGATGTGGCGAGCGGCGCGCGGCCGATGGCGGTAGTGGCGACGGTGGGGACGACGTCCACTGCGAGCATCGACCCCGTTCGGGAGATCGCGGCGGTATGTCGAGCGCATGGAGCGTGGCTGCACGTGGATGCGGCGTACGGCGGCGCGCTCGCGATGCTGCCGGAGCGGCGCGAGGTGATGGATGGCACGGAGCTCGCTGACTCGGTGGTGGTGAACGGGCACAAGTGGCTGTTCGTGCCGCTCGACTTCAGCGCGCTGTACGTGCGGCGTCCGGAGCTGCTGCGCGCGGTGTTCGCGCTTGTGCCGGAGTATCTGCGTGGGGATGCGTCGGGCGCGGTCGACTATATGGACTACGGCATCCAGCTCGGCCGCCGTTTTCGGGCGCTCAAGGCGTGGATGGCGTTTCGTGCGTTCGGGCGGGAGGGAATGGAGGCGCGGATTCGTGAGCATTGCCGGTTGGCGGAGCTGTTCGCGGGGTGGGTGGAGCGCGAGCCCTACTATAGTATTGCCGCTCCGGTGACCATGGCCGTGGTGTGCTTCCGATTTGCGCCGCCGGGCGCGAGCGCGGAGGAGAACGACGCGCTGAACGAGCGCATCGTGGAGGCGGTGAACGCAGCGGGCGATGCGTACCTCACGCACACGGTGCTGCGCGGGCGGACCGTGATGCGGATCGGCGTAGGGAACGTGCTCACGCAGGAGCGGCATCTCGCGCACGCGTGGGCGCGCATCCGTGAGGAGGGCGCGCGATGAGCGATGCGACGCCGCCTCCGGATCGCTCGGTTGGCCCCGGCGTGTTGATTCCGCCGCCGCTCCTTTTCGTGTTTCCGATGGCGATGGGATTTGTGGTCCAGTACATCGTGCCGATCGGGATCGTCACCGGGGTGCGGCCGGCGCACACGCTGCGGCTCGTGGGGTGGGCGGAGATACTGATCGGCCTCGCGCTCAACGCGTGGGCGGTGGGGACGTTCAACCGGCTCGAGACCACGGTGATACCGCGGCGGCCGGCGCGTACGCTGGCGGCCGAGGGGCCGTACAAGCTCACGCGGAATCCGATGTACCTGGGGTTCGCCATCATCTATCTCGGCGTCGCGTTCGTGGCGAATGCGTTCTGGGTGCTGCTCTTTCTGCCGGAGGCGATCGTGCTCGTCTGGCTGCTCGCCATCAAGCTGGAGGAGGCGTATCTGCGGCGGGAGTTCGGCGCGGCGTACGACGAATATCGCTCACGCGTGCGGCGCTGGATCTGAGCTGACGCGCGATTTTCGCGCGAGCTTGACGGCGAGCATCGAAAAGAAAAAGAGCGCGGCGAGGATGCCGAGGAGCGCGAGGTCTCCGCCAGGCCACGGGTGACCGCTCCCTTCGCCGACCCAGAAGATGCCGAAGGCCGTGAGCATGAGTCCGACGATGAACTTGAGCGTGTTCTCGGGGACGCGCGCGAGCGGGCGGTGGAGCACGAGCCCGAGCGCGATAACCACCAGCGCCGCGAGCGCGGCGCCGAGGCTGGCGAGGAGGAGCGATCCGCCGGCACCGATGGCGAGGACGGTGAAGGTGACCTCGAATCCCTCGAGCGCGACGGCCTTGAAGCACGCGACGAACCCGATCGTGTCGAAGCGTGCGCGCGGCGCGCCGGCCTCGCGCATCAGCGCCTTCTCGCGCTCGTAGATCTTCTCCTCGTCGTGGATGGAGATGACGCCGGCGGCGCGGAGGATCGCCTTGCGCAGCCAGCGAGCGCCGAAGAGCAGGAGGAGAATCCCGACGATGAGCTGCAGCGTGGTGATCGGCACGCGGCCGAGCGCGGGGCCGAAGATCGCGATGAGAATGACGAGGACGATGGCGCTGGCGGCGGCGCCGAGGAGGGAGGCGCGCCAGCCGCGGGTGATCCCGACGGCGAGGACGATGGTGAGCGCCTCGACGCATTCGACGAGCGATGCGAGGAACGCGGCGACGAACGCGGTGCTGGCGTGCAGCCAGGTCATCAGGTACACGACGTCGTGAAAGGTCCGGAAAGATATAACGGCGAGCGCTGACTCACGGCGCCCGGGCTCGGGGTTGCGATGGGGTGATTGCGCGATTCGCGGTGTACGCGGCCAGACTGTGGGTGCGGCTGTCCGTGCTGGGCGCGGGGCACTCTGGATGGGGCCCAATGCCAACGTTGGCATAGGGCCACTCTCGCACCCCCCGGCCCCCCGGTCCGCCCGCCCGCCGCCAAAAATCGACTCCTCACTCCAGCAATCGGAGCCCCCCCATGTCCTGGCGCAAGCTCACCCGCAACGCACTTCCCGAGTCCGCCCGCGCCGATCGCGGCGAAACGCTCGCCCGCTCTGCGCTCCTCGCCATCGTCCTCCAAACGATACGCGAACAGAACCTCAGCCAGCACAGCGCGGCGGTCCGCATGGGACTCGATCAACCCAAGGTGTCCCGCCTCACCCGCGGCATCGCCGACGAATTCGCCATCGAGCGCCTGATCCGCTTTCTCACCGCCCTCGGCCGCAACGTCGACATCACCGTGCACCCGCGCGTCCCCCGCCGCCGCCGCGGCACGCTCCACGTCGGCCTCTCCTCTTGACTTTCGACAGGAGCGCCACGGATCCCGCGCTAGCGCTCAGGGCGGAGTAGGGCTGGCCCGCGAGCGCCGCGGATGCGACTATGTAGCCTCTCCCTGGCAGGAGTGGCGAGCATGACGGCGACGTCCACGCAGCCTGAGATTGCCACCCCGCGGTACGACGCGCCGCAGTCGCAGCGATCGCGCCGGATCCAGTCGCTCGACCTCGCGCGCGGCGTCGCGATGATCCTCATGGCGATCGACCACGTGCGCGTGTACTCGGGGCAGCCGGCGGGCGGTCCCACGCCGGGCATTTTTTTCACGCGATGGATCACGCACTTCGTGGCGCCGGCGTTCGTGTTCCTCGCGGGCACCGGCGCGTATCTGTACGGCCGGAAGATCGCGCGGGCGACGACGGGCACCGGCGGGACGCGCGCGCTCTCGCGCTTTCTGTTCACGCGCGGCGTGTGGCTGATCTTCCTCGAGCTCACGGTGCTGCGGATCGCGTGGACGTTCAACCTCGACTTCGCGCATTACCTGCTCGCGGGCGTGATCTGGATGATCGGCTGGTGCATGGTGCTCATGGCGGCGGCCGTGTACCTCCCGACGACGGCGATCGGCGCGATCGGCGTCGCGATCATCGCGCTGCACAACGTGTCGAATTTCGTGTTCGGTCCGTACGGCCAATCGTTCGGCGAGAACGGACCGAACTGGCTCCTCAAGATTCTCTACTTCGGCGGCGTCGTGCAGCTCGGCGACAAGGGGCCGCCGCTGTTCGTGCTGTTCGTCATCGTGCCGTGGATCGGCGTGATGATGGTGGGATACGCGTTCGGCCGAGTGATGGAGCGGCCGGTGGAGGAGCGGAGCCGGTTCTGCGTGCGGCTCGGCGCGGCGCTCGTGGCGGCGTTCATCGTGTTGCGCGCAGCGGGCGTCTACGGCGATCCGCGACCGTGGAAGGCGGCGGCGGAGCACATGCCGAGCTATCTCGCGTTTCTCGCGGCGAGCAAGTATCCGGCGTCGCTGGAGTTCCTCCTGATGACGCTCGGCCCGATGTTCATCGTGATCGCGCTCGCGGAGCGATGGAGGGGACGGAGCGCGGACATCGTGTCGACGTTTGGGCGCGTGCCATTCTTCTACTATGTGTTGCACATCCCGACGATCCATCTCGCGGCGTGCGTGGTCTCGTTGATTCGCGAGGGGAGCGTGAATCCGTGGCTTTTCGCGAACCATCCAATGGCGGCGGGCGAGGCGCCGGCGGGGTATGTGTGGAGCTTGGGACTCCTCTATCTCGTGTGGGCGGTGTGCGTGACGGCGCTGTATCCGGTGTGTCGGTGGTATGCGCGGGTGAAGGGGGAGGGGAGGAGGGCGTGGTTGAGTTATTTGTGAGTGCACCACCGTCTTGACGACGAATGAACTAATGCGCATATTATATTTACACAATACGCATTAGGTGGTGAGCGATGCGCAAAACGACCAAGCGACCCAGGAAGTCGTCCCGCCGGCCGGGAAAGCCAGGGAAGTCCGAGAGCAAAGCCACCAAACGGCGAACCAACCTCACGCTCGATCCGGACGTCGTTGCCGGCGGCGAGAAGTATGGGAAACAGCACGGGACCAACCTGTCGCAGCTGGTCAATGGGTTTCTGCGCGCACTGCTTGCGCGGAGAGTCGCGGAAGATGACTCGGGGTTCGTCGCGACTCTCACTCCAACTGTGCGGCGACTCTATGGAGTGGCGGCTGGAGGCAAGACGGATCGAGCGGCGCACCGTGAGCATCTGGTGGAGAAGTACGGGAGCCGCAGCTGATGGCGAGACGTGCGCGCGGAAGCAAGCTCGGGCTGCTGGTGGACACGAATGTTCTGCTCGACATAATTCTGGATCGCATGCCTTGGGCGTCAGACGCAGCGCTCGTGCTCGATACGATCAGTCGTGGCAGCGCGCGGGGCTTCGTGGCGGCCCACGCCGTTACCACCGTTTACTACGTCGTTGAAAAGGAAGCCGGTCGAGCGGCGGCTAACACGGCGGTTGCTGATCTCCTTCAATTGGTCAGCGTCGTCGCAATTGGTGCAGCGGAGTTGCAGCGCGCACTCGCCATGAGACTTGGAGACTTCGAGGATGCCGTCCAGGCGGCGGCATGCCTGTCGGCGGGCGCAGACTACCTCGTGACGCGCAATGCAAAGGATTTCAAAGGTGCGCCAGTGTTGACGCGAAAGCCCGGTGAGGTGCTCGCGAGCCTGGTGTGATTCTCGAGTGGCGCGCGACGAGTACTAAAACGCCACGACCTTCGCCTTCACCACAACGCGCTGCCCTCCTCGATCGAGAACCAGCGGGCGCACCGTTCCGGGCGTCCCGCCGAGTGCGAAGTAGATCCCTCCCCACGTCGCGCGCTCTGACTACTGTATCAATTGCCAAGGACCACACGGACAGGAATTCGATTTTTGCGACACATGGTCTGTCGCCACGCGCAGAATTAGGAGCATCTAACCAACCCGCACGCTCGACGCATAGAGTGTTTGCAATCAAACATTTATCTCACTGCGCTTGCGCTCACCGGTTACGCGTGAAAGAATCACAAACAAATCTTGGCGCTCAATCGTCCGAAAAGTGTATGGTGCTGTCCGAAAAAGCTGTTGACGCTCCGACGAACTCAGCATAGCATGACGCGCCTTCGGCTGATCGAATGCAGAGACACAGTTAAAGACTACCAGTAAGGAGCTCTGTGTTGGATGCGGCCTGACGAGTGGGACGACCGTGCGCCGGAAGCGAATTCGCCGATTCGTGTGAATGTTGCGAAGCCGACTCGCGCCCCGATGCCGGTTCCGAAGAGCTCCTGCTTCCGGAAGGTGCTGAAGGAGGTCGAGCTGTTCGCCGGCCACGACAACATCATCATCGTGTTTCAGGGAGAGACCGGCACGGGCAAGACGAGACTCGCCTGCCTCGCGCACAAACTCTCGCCGAGAGCAGGTCGGCGATTTCTTTCGTTGAGTCTCGCCGACGTGAGCGATTCACTCGTCGCCTCGGAGCTTTTCGGACACGTCAAGGGGGCCTTCACCGATGCGCGTAAGACACGCCTCGGCGCCTTCTCGTCAGCGAATCAAGGCACGCTCTTTCTCGACGAGATCAGCAAGGCCAGCGTAGTGGTTCAAAGACGCCTCCTTCGCGTGCTCGAGGAGGGGAAATTCACCACCTTGGGGTCGGACCGAGAAGTCACCGTGGACGTGCGAGTGCTGGCGGCGACGAACGAAAATCTCGAGTATCTCGTCCGAAAGGGACGATTCCTCGAGGATCTCTACGCTCGGCTCGGCTACTTCATTATCGAGGTGCCGCCGTTGCGCGAGAGGAGAGAGGATATCCCCATACTCGCCGAGTATTTCGTCGCGGAATACGTGCGGTCACAGAGGAATGCGACCGCCGTTCCGGTGATTCATCCGGCACTGATGCAGTCGCTGCAACGCGCGCCGTGGCCGCGCAACTTGCGCGAGCTGTCGGACGCCATGAAACGGCTGGTCGTCGTATCCAGAGGAGCAGCGGAGCTAACGTTCGAGCACTGCACGGGCCCGCTGGAGCCGTTGCGTGTTCGCAGCCGCGGCCGGCCGAGGAAGGTGATATCCACGCACTCGATCGCCGTCGTGACGAATGCCAAATCGAAGTCCGCAGCTGCGCGTGAGCTCGACATTTCGAGATCGACGCTCTACCGGAGTCTGCGACGCGCAGCCGATGGTGCGGCGCGCGAGAACGCGCGTGACACCGGCGATCGGAGTATTGACACAACGGCATCGAATATTGAAACAGTGCCCGACGCTCCGGGCGACGAGGCGAACTAGGCGCATCTTGTTGTCGTGCTTGCGATAAACTAGCGGTCGTACTGTTTGGCGCGCTGCGTGCCTTGCATCGATCGCATGCAAGCGCAATCGTCCCCTCCCATGACGCTCGTCGACTCCATCTCGCGCGAGTATCTGGTTCACCATCGCGTCTGCCCGAAGTCGTTCGCCCCGGATGGCGCGATCGTCGTCGCCGTTGCACCAAACGCGCATCTCGACGCGCTCGACGACATCGCCTTCGCCTACAACTGCGTCGTCACTACAGAAGCCACCGCTGACGACGAGGTCGAGCGGCTCATCGAACGGCTGACGACCCGTTCCGAGCGCACGATCGAGCTGGCGCGAGCGGACGGCGAGCTCGATGATCTCACCGCCGACGTGCGCGACCTGGCGAACCAGGTCCCGGTGGTGCGCTACGTGAACCTCCTCGTGCGCGACGCGTACGACGCCGGCGCCAGCGACATCCACCTCGAGGCCACACGCAACGGGTTGTCGGCGCGCTTCCGGCTGGACGGCGTGCTCGCACCCGCGCCGGAGCCGCCGAGTGAGCTGCACCACGCGATCGTGTCGCGCATCAAGCTGCTCGCGGAGCTCGACATCGCCGAGCGTCGCCGACCGCAGGACGGGCGCATCCGCGTCCGGCTCGAGGCGCGCGAGCTCGACCTGCGCGTATCGACCGTTCCGACGATGTACGGGGAAAGCGTGGTGCTGCGTCTCCTCGATCGCGGTGGGCGGCCGGTAACCCTCGACGACCTCGGCATGTCCGCGGACATCCTCGACGCCGTGAGCCGCATCGCGCAAAAGCCGCACGGGATGGTGCTCGTCACTGGTCCCACCGGGTCGGGAAAGACGACGACGCTCTACGCGGCGCTCCAACTCAGGGATCGCGGCGCCGAGAAGATCGTGACGGTGGAGGAGCCCATCGAGTACCAGCTCGCGGGGATCACACAGGTGCCGGTACACCGGCAGGCCGGCGTGACGTTCGGCGCCGCGCTCCGATCGATTCTCCGGCAGGACCCGGACGTCGTGATGATCGGCGAGATGCGTGACGCCGAGACGGCAGAGATTGCAGTGCAGGCGGCGATGACGGGGCATCTCGTATTCTCGACACTGCACACGAACGACGCGATCGGCGCCATCCCTCGCCTGCTCGATCTGGCGATCCCCGACTATCTCGTAGCCGCGACTCTCGAGGCAGTGCTCGCACAGCGTCTCGTGCGAAAGATCTGCGACGACTGTCGCGTCGAGTATCGGCCGAGCCCGGAGCACGTCGCGGTGATCTCGGGGCGTCCGAGCGGTCGACTAAAGCTCGTGAAGGGCGCCGGATGCGCGGCGTGTCGTGACACCGGATTTCGAGGCCGCGTCGGGCTCTTCGAGCTGCTGATACTCGACGATGCGATGAAGGAGACGATCGTGCGCGGCGGCTCGCGCGCCGAACTGCGGAAGCTCGGCGAGGATGCCGGCATGCGACAGCTGCGGCAGGACGGGTGGGAGAAGATCGAGGCCGGACTCACCACCGTCGAGGAGGTGCTGCGTGTCGTGCAATCCTAGCGGTCGCGTGCGACGCCGCGGATTCACGCTCATCGAGCTGCTGGTCGTGATCGCGATCATCGCGACGCTCGCCGCGGTGGTGGCGCCGGCGGTGTTCCGGAACGTCGGCGACGCGAAGGTGAACGCGGCCAAGAGTCAGCTGGATATTTTCGCGCTCGCGCTGGACTCCTACCGGCTGGACAACGATGTCTTTCCATCCACGACGCAGGGGCTGAACGCGCTTCGCACGGCGCCCACCACAGGAGATGCGCCACGCAATTGGCGAGGTCCGTATCTGCGAAAAGCCGTGCCGATGGATCCGTGGGGGCGGCCGTACGTCTACGTCGCTCCGGGCAAGGAGAATCCGACGTCGTACGATGTGTACACGCTCGGTCGCGATGGGGCGGTCGGCGGGAGCGACGAGGATGCGGATCTCACGTCGTGGGGCGGACCGGTGCACCCGTGATTACCGGCGTGGGCAGCGCGACATCCGCGTACGCCTATCGCGCCGCGCGGGCCGACGGCGCGATCGAGAGTGGCGTGCTCGACGCGGAGAGTCGCGAGGGCGCGTCCATCGCGCTGTCGGCGCGAGGGCTCTTTCCAATGGAGATCAGCCTCGAGCGCGAAACGGCGAGCGGACGTCGAAAGCTGCCCGCGCGCGATCTCGCGCTCGGTCTCCGCGTGCTCGCGACGCTACTCGAATCCGGGTTGCCGATGACGCGCGCGCTCGCGGCGCTCGAGGCGCTCGTGCCCGAATCGTGGCGGGCGGCGCTGCCGGAGATCACGCGCGACGTGAGGGAGGGGAGAACGCTCGCCGCCGCGATGGGCGCGGCGCCCGTCGAGTTTCCAGCGGTGGTGCTCGGCATCGTGCAGGCGAGTGAGGGTGGCAGCGGCATCGCCCTCGCGGTGCGTCGCGCGGCCGAGCTCACGGAGCAGGCGGCGGCGACACGCGCGGCGATCGTGAGCGCGATGGCGTACCCGTGCATCCTTGCGGTCGCCGGCACGGCGTCGATCGCGTTGCTGGTTGGTGTCGTGCTCCCTCGCTTCGGCGCCATCCTCGCCGACCTCGGCCAGCCGATCCCCGCGACGACGCGCTTCGTACTTGGGCTTTCGATCGTGGCGCGCGCAATCGCCCTTCCCGCGATTGTCGCGGTGGTTGCAGCGGCGATTGCCTTTCGCGCGTGGCGCGCGACACCCGCCGGTGCGCGGCGGTGGCACGAGATTCTCCTCGGCGTCCCCTTCCTCGGCGACGTGCGCCGATCAACTGCGACCGCGCGCGCGAGTGCCGCGCTCGCCGCGCTCCTGGACAGTGGCGTTCCAGTATCGACCGCGCTCGTGCACGGCGCGCGGGCCACCGGCGACGCGGCGATGTCGGCGCGCATGCTCGTCGCGCGCGAGTCCGTGGTGGTGGGCCAGGGGATCGCGCGCGCTCTCGGCGCTACGCGCGCGATGACGCCCACGGCCGTGCGCCTCGTGCAGGCGGGCGAGGAGACGGGGCGTCTCGCGCACATGCTCGCGCACGCGGCGACGCTCGAGCGCGAGCAGGCCGAGCGAAAGCTGCACGCGGCGGTGCGGCTGCTGGAGCCGGCGATGATCCTCGTGTTCGGCGGCATCGTCGCCGTCGTGGCGGCGGCGCTGCTGCAGGCGATCTACAGCGTGCGGCCGGCCGCATGAGTCTGCGCTCCGGAGTGACGCTCATCGAGCTCATTGTCGTACTAGTGCTGCTCTCGATCGCCGCGGGGGTGGTGGCGCTCGCGATGCGCGCGGCGCCGATCGCGCACCCGCAGAATGCGGCGGTGACACGCGTACTCGCGCTGCGCGACAGCGCGTTGCGGCTGGGGCACCCGATCACGATCGCCGTGACGATCGGGGGCACGGAGCGCTCGGCGACCGTGTACCCGGATGGCCGAGTCGTCGCCGACTCGGCCATCCACATGGATCTGCTCTCGGGGAGGCCGGCCGATGCGGGGCAATAGAGGCTTGCGGGAGGGCATCGTGCTGCTCGAGGCGCTCGTCGCGCTCGTGATCCTCGCGACCGCGGGTGCCACGATCGTGACGATGGTCGCCGAGTCGGCGCAGGCGGTGCATCAGGTGCGCGCTGCGGAGGAGGAGACGCGCACCGCCAACGCGTTCCTGTCCGCCGTGTCGCTCTGGTCGCGCGAGGACCTCGACCGGCATCTCGGCGATCGCAGCCAAGGTGTGTGGATGATGCGAGTCGACCGGCCGGCGCCCACGCTCTACGTCGTCGCGCTCACGGATACGGCGACACATCGGGAACTCCTGCACACCTCGCTCTATCGGCCGGAGGCGCCTCGTGCCGCGCCGTAGCCTAGCGAGCCAGTCGGGCTTCACGCTCATCGAGGTCGTGTTCGCGCTGGTCGTGAGCGCGATCGTAATCCTTGGCGCGCGTGCGATGCTCGACGAGACCGGCGATGATGCGCTCCGCATTGCCGCGCAGGCCCAACGGGTGGACCGCGATGCGAACGCCGAGCGAGAGCTTCGAGCGCTCGTGCTCCATCTGGAGCTCGGGGCGGGGGAGTCGTCGCAGTTCGCCGGCGATCCGGGCCGCGCGAGCTTCTCGAGCTGGTGCGACGCGCCGGGCGGGTGGCAGGAGCGGTGCGCGGTGACGCTGGCGCTCGTGACCCGCGCGCGCGGCGTGGCGTTGGTGGCGCATACGTCCGTGAACGGCGACATCGTGGTGCGCGACAGCGTGCGGAGTGGCGCGCTTCGCTATCTCACGCGCGTGAGCGGTGGCGGAGAGTGGATCCGGGTGTGGGGCGCGGGGATCACGGCACCGCTTGCGATCGGAGTGATTCTCGATACCGACACGCTGATCGTGCCGATCGGGGAGCGCGGATGATGCGCGTACGCGGAACGCGCTCCGGCTTCGCGCTCCTCGCGGTGCTTTGGGTGATCGTCGGCCTCGCGGCGCTCGGAGTCGCCACGTCGCTGGCGGCGCGCAACGCGATCGTCGCGGCTGCGAACCGGGTGGCGATCGCGCGCGCGACGTGGCGGGCCGCCGACTGCCTCGAGCGCTCGCGCGCGGCCATTGCTGACGCGCTGCACGCATCTCCCGAGCGCGACGCGCGCGGGCTCTCGGGATGGTCTGCGCTCGATGCGAGTGTGCCAGCGGCTCCCATCGTCTCTGGCGCGCGCTGCGACGTGCGTCTCCGGGCCGTCGGTGCGCGCATCGACATTAATAGTGCGGACGCCGAGATGATCGGAGCCGTGCTTCGGGGCGCAGGGGTGCCGGACGCAAGGCGAGACTCGATGGTAGATGCGCTGCTCGACTGGCGCGATGCGGACGACGAGCCTCGGCCACGCGGGGCGGAGCGCCGGTGGTACGCGCAGCACAGCCGCTTCGCGCCGCGGAATGGGCCATTCGCGGACGTGCGGGAGATCGGGCGCGTGAGAGGATTCGAGGCGCTCAAGGGACTCGACTCGGTGTTCAGCGTGGAGCCCGGCCGCGTGTCGCTCGCCCACGCGCCGCTCGCCGTTCTGGCGGCGCTGCCTGGAATGAACGAGGAAGCGCTGAGCAGAATCGCGGAGCAGCGCGCGCGCGGGGTGGCCACGGGAGATCTGACGGAGCTCATGGCGCGGCTCTCCCCCGCGGCACGCCAGGAGATACTCGGCCGCTACTCGGATCTCGTGCACGTCGCCACTTCCGAGCCCGACGCGTGGATTCTCGATGCGCGCGCGACTGCGGGATCGCCGGCGATCACGGTCGACATCGAGGTGCGCCTCGTGCGCGCGGGCGATCGCGCGGCGATCGTCCGGCCCCGGATGTGGATCGCATGAGCCTCATCATCGGTCTGAGCATCGGGAGCGAGCACCTTCGCGCAATCGGCGTGAGCGCGGGGAAGGTGCGCTGGACGGTGGAGGCGGAGCGCGCCCCCGGGGCCGACCTCGCCGGAGAGATCGTGTCCCTGCTTCGCCATGCGACGCTGCCGCGGTGGCCACGGCCGAAGGTCGCGGCGGCCATCGGTCCGACGGGCTCGCAGGCGAAGCGACTCACGGGACTGCCCGCAATCGCCGACGCGCCCACGCTCCAGGCGATCGTGCGCGAGGGCGCGTCGCGATTCTTTCTGCGAAACGGCGTACCGCTTCGCGTGTCCGATGTCCGCATCGCCGAGTCCGGTGTCGCGTGGGCGGCCGCCTTTGAAGTCCCGATAGTGGATGGAGTCGAGGCTGCGTGTCGCGGCCTGCGGCTGCGCGTGCGGCTCATCGTACCATCCGTCGTCGCGCTCGCGCGCGGGCTGGAGGACGACGACTGCATCGAGTGGCGCGACGGCGACATTGGCGCGCGAGTATCGATTGCGGGACACACGATCTCGGCCGCGCGCCGATGGAGCGCGGCCGATCGAGACGACGCTGACACCGTCCGCCAACCGCGCGCCGTCGAGGCGCTTCGCGTCGCCGGCGAGAGCGGCTGGCGCTTCGCAGACGCCTACGGGGCGACGCAGCTGCCGGCGGATGAGCCACTCGCGCTTCGTACGATGTCCGGCGATCTCGACGCTGGCGTGTCGCGCAGAAGCGTGCGAGTCGCGGCGGCGGCGCTCTGCATCGCGACGGCGGCGGCGATCGTGGCGCCTGGCGTGTCGAGCGCCGTGAGCGCTCGTCGCTCAGGTCGCGAGCTCGCGGCGATCGAGCATCGGCGTCGGGATGCGGAACGCGCGGAGCGTGATCTGGCGCGCATGGATGCGGCGCTGGCGGAGGTAGCGGCATTCGACGCGACGCGGCGGTCGCCGACGCTGTTGCTCGCGAGCCTCGCGCACGCGCTCCCCGAGACCACCGTGCTCGTGACCGTGCGCATCGACTCGGCCGGAGCGACCATCGCGGTCCTGGCGCCGCGCGCGGCGGCTGCGCTGGCGGCGGTGGACAGCATGGGGCAGGTGACGTCGCCCGAGATCATCGGGCCGGTGACGAAAGAGGTGGTGGGCACGCGCGAGCTCGAGCGGGCGACGATGCACATCCGGTTTGGCGCAGCGGCGCGGAGGGCATCGTGATGAACGTGCGCATGAGTGCGCGCGACCGTCGCGCGCTGGCGATCGGCGCCGCGGCGATCGTGGCGCTCACGGTGCTCGGCCGCGGGCTGCCTGCGCTGCTGTCGTGGGAACGGGAAATGGCGACTGTCGCCGAGGAGCGCGGGGCCGAGCTCGCGCGTGCGCACGTGCAGATCGCGCGAGCGGAAATATTTCAGGACAGTGCGCGTGCGCACGGGGCGCGGATCGTGGCGCTTGCGCCGCTGCTGCTCGGCGGCGATTCGCCCGCGACGGCGAGTGCGACGCTTGCAGGGATCGTCTCGGGGGCGGCCGCACGCGCCAATGTGCGCGTCGGCGCATTGCAGCTGCACGCTGACACCGCGACGCGTGGCGCGTTCGTGCGCGTCGGCGTGCGCGGCGAGGTGACGGGCGACATCGCGGGTGTCATGGCGATGCTCGCGTCGCTCGAGCACGGGCCAACGATGCTTGCCATCCGCGAGCTCTCGATCACGCAGCCCGAGCCTGCGGCGACACCGGATCACATGGAAGCGCTGCACGTCGAGCTCTTGGTGGAGGGGATGATGCAGCGGTCCGCCGAGGGGCGCGCGCCATGAGGGCGCGGCACGTTCGAGATGCGCTGTGGACTCTCGCGACGCTGGCCACGATGGTCGCGGTGGCGGGGTGGCGATACGCGGCGCGAAACGCCAATCCCGAAAGAGTGCCGACGTTGCGCGGCGTGAGTGAGGCGAGACGCGTGAACGCCGATTCGCTTCGCACGGCTGCATCGCTCGTCGCGAATCACGATCCCTTTCGCGTGGATCACCAGCCGTCGACGGTAGCGTATCGACCGGAGCTCGAGGGCGTCGCGCCCCCGCCGACGGCACCGAAGCCGCCGAAGCCGCGGCTGATGCTCGCGGGAATCATCGGCGGCCCGCCATGGCAGGCGTTGCTCGACAGCGTGCCCGGTCGGGACGGGAGTGTGCTGGTGCACAAGGGCGACACGCTCGGCGCGTTGCGCGTGCGATCCATCGGGCGGGACACGGTCATCGTGCAGGGTTTGGACACGACGTGGAGGCTCATCGTGCGACAGCCATGGCAATGAATCGCGGAGTGATGGCGGGGATTGCCGTGGCGGCGATGATCGGGGCGCCGAGTGGCTCGCGAGCGCAGCGAGTCGACTCGCCGATCAGTCCGAGTGGCGATAGCGTGCGCGTGCGGCTGGTGGACGTCGATCTCCGTGCCGCGATTCAGTCGCTGGCGCCGTATCTCGACCGGCCCGTGGTGTTCAGTGGCATCACCGGGACGCGTGTCACGCTCGAGACGCCGACGCCGGTGCCGCGGGAAGAGGTGATCCGGTTGTTGCGAGGGGTGCTGGAGAGCCAAGGGATGGAGCTCGCACCGGATTCGGGGCTGTATCGCGTGCGTCAGCGGGTGATCGCTGCGGCGACGGATGCGACGGCCGCGCCGCGCGCGCCGCGACTCGAGGGCGCCGTGCAGCTGTTCGCGATTCATCTGCGACATGCGCGAGCCGCCGACGTCGCGGCGACCGTAAACGCGCTGTACGGGCGCGCAGCTGCGATCGGCGAGATCGGAGCGAAGCCGCAAACGCTCGGCGACCAGCTGAAGGAAACTCAGATCCCCGTTGGCCAAGTCGCCGTGCCGGGAGCGGTGGCCGCCGTGGCGGGTCGTGCCGCGGTGTTGTCGGGAGATATCACGATCGTGCCCGATCCGCGCAGCAACAGCCTTTTGATTCGTGCGACGCAGAGCGACTTCGATCTCATCAAGGCCGCGGTGGACGAGCTCGATATTCGGCCGCTGCAGGTGCTCATCGAGGTAATGATCGCGGAAGTGCGGCGCGATCGGAGCTTCTCGTTCGGAGTGGATGCGAGCACGAAGGCCACTGGCATCCGCGGGACCAAGGACGCCACGGCGTCGGCGAGTCAGTCGAGCGAGGGCATTACCGGCGACTTCGTGGGGAAGGTGATGAATCTCGGGAGCATCGGTCTCACGGCGACATTGACTGCTGCTGCGGCGAAGGGAGACGTGCGAATTCTCAGCCGCCCCGTGATCATCGCGGCGAACAATGAGGAGGCGCAGATCCTCGTGGGCAGCCAGCGGCCGTTCGTGCAGGTGTCGCGATCGCTCCCCACGGACGCGGCGACGAGGGACGAGGTGGTGCAGTACAAGGACGTCGGCACGCGGCTCGTCGTGCGACCGACCATCAGCCCGGATGGCTACGTGGTGCTCGATGTGACGCAGGAGGTGAACAATGCGACGAACGAGGTTGCGTTCAACGCGCCGGTGATCTCAACGCGGTCCGTGCAGACGCAGCTGCTCATCAAGGATGGACAGACGGTGGCGCTTGGCGGGTTGCGCGACCGACAGCGTGACAACAACCAGGGCGGGATTCCAGTGCTGTCGAGCATTCCGCTCATCGGGGGTCTGTTCGGACACACCAGCAGAAGCACGAATGAAACGGAGCTCTTTCTCTTTCTTACTCCGCGAGTGATCCGAACGGATGCAGAGGCGGATAGTCTCACCACTCCCATGCTCAGACAGGCGGAGAAATCCCAATGACGAGCATCAATGCGTGGTTCATTGGGAGCTCGCAGGTCATGCAGGAAGTGCGCGCCAGAATCGCGCGCGTGGCGGTGACACGCCTGCCAGTGCTGATCGAAGGACCCACGGGTGCGGGGAAGGAGCTCGTTGCTCGAGCATTGCACGACGCCAGCGAGCGTTCAGGTCCGTTCGTGGCCATCAACGTGTGCGCCATCGCCGAGTCGCTGTTCGAGGATACGATGTTCGGACATGTACGTGGTGCGTTCAGCGGAGCCATCGCTGATCGAGCGGGGGCATTCACCGAGGCGCATCGCGGCACGCTGTTTCTCGACGAGATCAGCGGACTGCCTGTGACCTCACAGAGCAAGCTGTTGCGAGCGATAGAGACCGGCGCGTTTCGCGCTGTAGGAGCCCGAGCCGATCGGGACAGTGACTTCCGACTGATCTCGGCGACCAATGTTCCGCTCTTAGAGGCGATACGAGCCAGCGGTTTTCGTGAGGATCTTGCCTACAGACTATGTGGCACCACCATTCGGGTTCCCGCTCTGGCCTCGCATCGGGAGGACATAGCCGAATTGGCGCGCCACTTTGCTCGCATTGCCGGCCGTGGACGCCCGACCATTCCAGATGTAAGCGACGAGGCAATCGCACTTCTGCAAAGACAACCATGGCCGGGAAATGTTCGGCAGCTGAAGCACGTCGTTGAGTGCGCTGCGACGTTTTCAGATTCGGCGCGCATCAGCCGCCATGACATTCTTCGAGTACTCCAAGAGATTGACGTCTCCCCATCGAGCGACGGCGACGCCTTCGAGCGCCGCCGGCTGTGCGATACCCTCCGAGCATTCGACTGGGATACCGAGCGCGCGGCCGCTCATCTGGGCATTCACAGAGCCAGCATCTATCGGCGCATGCAGCGACTCGGCATAAACGTTCGTCAGCGCGGGCGCTATGACCGACGTACCTCGCCGATCGATCGTGTCGATCCCCTCGAACTCCCGTCTGACCGACACCCATCGCTCGAGCAAGCTTGATCTCTGACGGAAGCAAGTAGCGTTCGCGTCAATCTTTCGCGCGAATTCGCGCTGCATTCGCGCGAATGAATGCGAATAGCCGGGACGACAATTTTCTAAGTCGTTCGTGTGCTGAGAGTTCGCCTTACAAAAGGAATGGCATTCGCGATGCTAGAGAGTGAGGCACCTTCTCCACGTGGATGGTGTGTCTCATGTTCCGTGATCGCCGATGCCTCGCTGCCCACTGCGCAGCGATCATGCTCGTTGCTGCGCTCCTCGCCCCCTTCTCGCTCGCTGCACAGGTCGAGGACGTGACGCCCCCGACGATCATCATGCCGGTGACCGGCAGCTACACTACGGCATCCATCGTCGTCACCATCCAGTTTGTCGATTCGTCGCTCATCGTCCAGCAGTCGATGGTGGAGACAATCAACGGCACGAACGTCACGAGTGGGTTCAGCTGGTCGCAGGTGCATCACTGCCCGCAGATGACGTGCGGATGGACCGTGACGTCGGTCGGGACGATCCATCTCGTGCCAGGGTCCAACACCTTCCACGTCGAGATCTGCGACAACGAGGCGAACTGTAGTGCCAAGGATGGGCACTACACCTACACCCCGCCGCCTCCCCCGCAGGAGCTGAGTGTCACGCCGACGTACGAGACGCTCGAGGCCGAGCGGAGCTTCAGCTACGTCGAGCACTACACGATCACCAACGGCAGCACGCAGACCAACACCTACACGCTGACGCGAACGTGTACGGCCGCGGTCATTGCGAGCGGCTGCACGCCTGGGACCGAGAGTCGCACCATCGCCGGCGGGCAGTCCGATACGGCGAGCATCGCGTTCACCGCCACCGCATCGGCCGGGGCGACAGGTCAGCTCAAGCTCGTCGTCACGCTGTCGACCGATGCGACGGTGCACGACTCCGGGACGGTCGACGTCAAGGTGATCGCGATCCAGACGCCGGGGGTCGTGGTCGCGAACCTCAATCCCGGCGAGTCGGTCGAGCGCGGGCTCTGTCTCACGGTCTCTCTCCACTCGGGTGCCTACGAGTGCGGCGACCTGCGGCTCGACTACGGACTCCCGACCGTTCGCACGATGGAGAAGGAGCGAGCGCCCACGCTCATCTACAGCAATCAGCTCGCGCATCCCATCGAGCGGATCGCGGCCGAGATCACGCTCCCGAATGACGGGCGCCATCCGGACAGCGTGACGGCCAAGCTGCTCGTGACGCGGGCCGGCTCGCAGGTCCAGGTGGACGCCGAGAAGTGGGCGGGGAGCGACTGGTCGCTTGGCAGCGTGCGTCGTGTCGTGCTGAGCTACGACGCCATTGGTGATTCGACGGGACTCTACCAGTACACGATTCAGGTGGGCCGGTGGTATGGCGCCACGCTGGAGTCCAACAGTGTGGCGAGCGACCTGGTGGTGGTGAATCGTTCGACGAGTCCCTTCGGAGCCGGATGGTGGGTCGCGGGGCTCGAGCGGCTCATTTCGCTCGGGAGCAACAAATGGCTGTGGGTTGGCGGCGACGGGAGCACACGGGTCTTCTCACCGAGCGGGACAAATCTCTGGCTCGGCAACAACGTCGACCGACGCGAGCGGCTCGAGTACGACGGTACGTACTACTGCCGCCGGCTGCTGCACCATGCGTGCGTGCTCTTCAACGCGGCGGGGCAACATGTCCAGACCAGAAACCGACTCGGCGAGGTGCTCGCGACGCTCGATCGCACGAACTTCACCTATTCGGGGAGCCTGCTCACGAGCATCGGGCTCCCGGTGCCGAGCGGAAGTCTGAGCTACACCTTCGCGTACGACACGGTGAGTGGGAAGGCGCGGTTGCTTCGCGTGACGGCACCGCCGCAGGGTGCGACGACGCGCGTGACGACCGCGACGATCACGGGCGGTCAGCTGCTCTCGCTCACGTACAACGCGCATCCGGCGACGTCGTTCGCCTACGATGGAACACTGGCGAATCGCATTCTCTCGGTGACGGATCCGAGGGGCACGATCGAGAAGTACGCGTTTGGGTCAGTGAACACGCTGTCGAGTGCCAAGCTCGGAATCTCGCCGGCGGCGGGCGACACGATCCGCTACACGTTCAATCCCGTCGAGATCAAAGGCATCGGCGGCACCGGCAATCACGCCATCTCACATCAGAACGCGTTCACCAAGTACGATGGGCCCCGCTCGGATGTCGGCGACACGACGCTCTTCTGGCTCGATCGCTTCGGGGCGCCCGCCAAGATCCGGGATGCGGTGGGCAACGAGACCGTGCTATCGCGAGCCGATCCCAATTATCCGGCATTGGTGACGCAGCTGCGCCTGGCGAATGGGCGCACGAGCACGGCGACTTACGATACCGTTGGGCACGTGCTCACGTCGACTGCCGTCAACCCGCTTGGCGACGGCGTCAATGCCACCACGACGAATACGTGGAACATGAAGTTCGACTTCGTCGCAACGACGACCTCGCCGACGGGGCTGCTCACGACCTTCGGCTACGACACGCTCACCGGCAATCGCATCTGGCAGTATCCGGGGACCGATCCGGTTCGAAAGGTCCTCTTTCAATACGGAAACACGTTGCTGCAATTGAGCTCGACGCAGCTTCCGGGCTACACGTCTGCGAACCGTGACTCCGTCCTCTACGGCGGGCTCGGCAATGTCGTGGCGACGCGATCACCGCGCGGATTTGTGGATTCGCTGTACGAGAACAATATCGGCCAGGACACGCTCACCGTGTCGCCGATCGGCAAGCTCACGACCGATACGGCGCGCGTGCGCACGCGCACCCTGTACGATGATCGCGGCCTCGATACCCTCACCGTGGCGAATGGCAGCGGAGTCGAATCGCGGACGACGCGGACCCATCACGACGAGAACGGCAATGCCGACATCGTGAGCACGTCGGTGACGCCGGATCTTAATCTGCTCGGCAGCAACACGCACGTCTTCACTTTCGATCCGGCCGATCGCCAGACGAAAGACTCAATTGTCAGTGGTGGCAAACACAACTGGACATACGATCTGGCTGGCAATCAGACAAACGGTGGGGCGCGGTCGGGTAATTCCGTCCTCAACATCTACAACGCCCTCAACCAGCTATCGCAGCGTCTCTCCAGCGACACAGCTACGTTCATCTACGATGCTGTCGGCCAGATGACGAATGCGAACAATTCGACGGCTCGTGTCACGCGAACGTATTACCCAGGCGGGGCGCTCAAGGCAGATACGCTGCGAGTTGGCACTGCGATGATCAGCGATCTCGACTTCACCCATCACGTGTACGGTTTGAGATACGGGTACGATCTCGAGGGCCGACGTCTCTGGATGAAACATCCCTCTCAGATCGCTACGAATGTGTTCACCACCGACAGTACCGCATATGGCTACGAGACGGTGGCCGGCCAGCTCTCGCTCGTCCGTGATCCCGCCGGCAACAGCTTCACCTATGCGTACGATACCGTAGGCCGCCTAGTGAAGCAGGTGGCGTTATCGGGAACGGTGGATAGCATCATCACGGTGACCAAGTATGATGCAGAGTCGAATCGCGTAAGGTATGCGGCCGATACCGCGGCATACGATGCTGCGGGACGGATGTATGTCGTAGGTGACTCGACCGTTTACTCGCCGCTCGGAGTGCTCAAGTATTCGGGACGAGGCGCGGTGATCGAGGACTATGAGCCCGATCCGCTAGGAAACAATTACAGAGCTGACGTGTCGGGGCCAGACTTTCCGGTTCAGCACCCCAAATATGCCAGCTATTGGCCAGGGAGCGGGGTGCTGAACAAGGAGTGGCGGCTCGATGGGACGCACACCGATACGACCTACTATGTCTATCACGGGCTCACGGGCGTCCTGATCTCGATCGATCGGCTCAAGAACGCAGACACAGTTATCAACCAGGGCCGGTATGAGCACCGCACGACCCACAACTACTACGATGGGCAGGCGCAGCTCGACAGCACCTCGTATCTCGTAGACACGATTCCGTTGTCAGTGGGCCATCAGTTCACGGACTACCTCGCGATCGAGCAGTACCGCTACGATGCGCTGAACCGGCGGGTGTGGATGCGCAACATCCGCGGGGCCAACTGCATCCACCAGGACAAATCATCCGGCTGTCGAAGCAACCTCCGTCGAACCGTCTGGGACGGAAATCAAATGCTCTACGAGATTCAGGTCCTGGGAGATAGTTCTTCGAGCTTTCTGGAATCGGACACGTACCACGTGTCCCCGTACTATGGCACAATCGGCTACACCTACGGACTCGGCATCGACGCGCCGCTCATCATCTACAAGGACAAGTCAGGCACGGCCATTCCGGAGCAGGATCTTTCGAACAAATTTATCGGTGGTACTTGTTCGTGTGGAAGCCTGGGTATCTACTGGCCAGAGGCGGATGGCTCAGCGTACACGATTCTCGGCATGCAGCCAAACGGGCCGCCGAGCTGGTTCGGCAGCATTATCGAAGGGCAACAAGATGCGTCGGGCTTTCAGTACAAGCGCAATCGGTACTATGATCCGCAGACGGGGAAGTTCACGCAGGAGGATCCGATTGGGCTAGCGGGAGGTCTCAACGTTTATGGATTCGGAGGAGGGGATCCAGTAAACTTTTCTGATCCATTCGGACTATCTAAATGCACGCTCATTGCGGTGTGCCCGGGGTCCCTCGACGGTCTTGCGAAAGTTGATGCGGTCACATCTAGGGTAGCCAAAGCAGTCACAGGAGCCATCTTAAGAGTCCTTAAAGTCGTTGCGCACGACATAGTAACTGGGTCCGCGATAGGACCTCCGCAAGCTGAAGTAGCAGAGGACGCTGGGTTCCTAAGCGGCATGCTTCGCGAAGCTGCGGCTGACAAGGGCAATTTCGGCTTGGGAATGGCAACCGCAGAACAGGCGGATGCGGCGGGTCACGCTTGGGTGGGTGAGGGCGCTGAGTTAAGCAGCAACGGCAAGGCGTGGGTTAGCAAAGATGGCCTACGACAGTATCGCCCGGCGGAGTATAAGCCGAAAGAAGGGAAATTTCAGGCGAATCTGGAGTCTCGGCAAACGCCAAGTGGCGGGTGGCTGACTAATGGCCACATCGACATTCAACCCCTACAATGAGAGATATGTTCTGTGAACTGCGAAGCCTACATAGTCCCGACGTTTCACGGATAGATAGCTTTACTCCTGACAACCCGGCCGATTTTGGCATCCTCATTCAGGCAATGATTGGACCCTTGAACGCACCAGGAGAAGAGGCGTTCAACTTCATCGCTTGCAGTCCCAAATGGCTGGAGAGGCAAGTTGACACTAGATATCGATGGGGACACGGATTGCTTATTCTGCGAGCCTTCGATTCTGAGGTTCTCGAGGGCGCGGTTCAAGCTATTTGCAAGGCGGCTACAGGTTCAAATTGGCAGGAGATTGCGGACAAGTTGCGTCGGTTTACAGAATGGGAATTTGACAACTATCAGCCTAGCGCAGATAGCGCCTAGTATCCACAGGGGCGGGTAGCCCTTCTTTAGGTCCGATCGTAAGCTGACAGTCGCGTGGGTGAAGCTGCTGCGAGCATGGCCTGTGCAAACTCGCTGGGGGTACGACGAC
>Ga0207707_10001236_pt1 | contig 23977 bp, 23 predicted proteins | sample KBSC83BmetaG_FD_184336 | JGI IMG/M metagenome (GOLD analysis project Ga0207707, IMG submission 184336) | Corn rhizosphere microbial communities from Kellogg Biological Station, Michigan, USA - KBS C8-3B metaG (SPAdes) (version 2) | ecosystem: Host-associated > Plants > Roots > Rhizosphere ... | reverse complement strand
AATTCCGCGCGGGATGGAACGATCGCGAACTGGTCACAGTGAAGATGGCCCAGCTCGCCGAAAACTGCGGCTTGCAGGCCATCGCTCTGCATCCGCGCACACGCGAGCAAGGCTACAGCGGCCGCGCCGATTGGACCCGCATCGCCGAAGTGAAAGCAGCGGTGAAGATTCCGGTGATCGGCAACGGCGATATTGTCACGCCAGAAGACGCGGTTCGTATGGTGCGCGAAACCGGCTGCGATGCCGTGATGGTAGGGCGTACGGCTTCCTCGAATCCGTGGATTTTCCGGCAGATTGCGGAATACGCCGCCACCGGGCACTACACGATTCCGCCGGAGAGCGCCCGTTACGAAATCATGCGGAGTTACTACGGAATGCTCATAGAGCACCGGGCCATGGATGCCGCGGGCAAGATGAAGCAGTTCGCCACTTACTTTACGCACGGCGTGCGCAACGGCGCGCAACTCCGCGCCAGCATCTACCACGCGCACGAGACCGCTGAAATTCTGGGACTGGTGGACGCGTTCTTTGAGCGTGAACTGGCCGCTCCCGCCGCCTGAACGCGACGTTTACCAACCGTCGATTTTCCTGCCCGCCGAAATATCCGCCCGTGCCCCGGCGCTATCGCCCACCGCGGCCCGTGACTCTGCCCGCGCAAAATAAGTATGCGGGCGTTGCGGATCTTCATCCAAAGCTCTGCCGAAGTCCGCGATGGCCAGCAGGTGCTCGCCCATTTGCTGGTAGGTGGCGGCCCGCTGGAAATAGTTGTCCAGGTTCGGTTCCAGCTGCACGGCCCGCGTGAAGTCGTCGAGCGCTGGCCGGAGGGCTCCTTGCGAACGGTGCGCGGTGGCACGCAAGTTATATGCGCGTCCCAGATGCGGATCCTGTGCGAGCGCAAGATCGGCATCGGCGAGCGCGTCGGCGTACTCCTTTTTGTCCAAGTGCGCGAAACCTCGTTCGGTCAGCGCCAAGGCGTCGCGCGGTTCGAGCTCGACCACGCGGGAGAAATCGCGGATGGCCAGACTCGAGTTGGATTGGGCGACGTAGGCCCGCCCGCGCAGGCGGTAGGCTTCCGCGAAGTTCGGCTGCAAGTCCACGGCGCGATTGAAATTGAGGATGGCCTGGTCGTAGCGGGTGGATTTCAGCAGACGCACGCCGGCATCGAAAGCCTCGCGGGCATTGTGTGGGCCGGTCATGCCCTGGTAAACCATCCCACCTGCCAGGATCGCCAGCAGGGCCACGGCCAGCCATTTCATCAACCGCTTGTGTTGTTCGCGCTCCACGTCTTCGGCGGTCACCGGGATCTCCACCAGAGGCATACTGGCAGCGTCCGCGGGCCCCGATTCGATTTCGGGATCGCTCATTGCTCCTATCATAGAGGGAACATGAAACAGGTGCACTTAATTACGGATGGCGCGTGTCTGGGCAATCCCGGACCGGGCGGATGGGCCTACATTCTACGTTTCGGCGAGCATACGCGCGAGATGTCCGGCTCGGAAAAACACACCACCAACAACCGCATGGAACTCACCGCTGCGATTGAAGGTTTGCGCTCTCTGAAGCATCCCTGCAAAGTGGAGGTGATTACCGATTCCGAGTATCTGAAAAACGGCATCACCACCTGGATTCACGGCTGGAAGCGCAATGGCTGGAAGACCGCCGCGAAAAAACCGGTGGTGAATCAGGACCTGTGGATGGCACTGGAACAGGCCACCCAAGGCCATGACATCCAGTGGACTTGGACCAAGGGTCACGCCGCCCACGAGGACAACAACCGCTGCGATGAGCTAGCGACTGCGGCGGCTCGGGAACAAAAGTAAATCCCGCCGAAACACTATGTCCCTTCCCGGATCAAACAGGCAGTGAGGACTCTAAGTATGCTGAAAACCTTTACTGCTTGTTTTTTCGGGGTCACTTTTCTGTCGATGAGTGCTTTCGGCCAAGAAGGGTCATCCCCCATCGGTGTGGGAGTGAAGGGGGGCATTCCGCTGAATGACGCGTTCGTGGTGCGGCAACAGAACCCGGTTACCTACATTGCCGACACGCACCGCTATACCTTCGGACCCTACCTCGAAGTGCGTCTCCCCTACGGATTTGGCATCGAATTGGACGCTCTGTATCGGACGTATGAGTATCGTCAAGTGCTGCCGTCGCCCGTTCTAGACCGGAACTCGCATGCCTGGGAATTCCCTTTGGTGGTCAAAAAGAGATTCTTGCCGGGACCGGTGAAGCCGTACATTGAGGCCGGTGCTGCGTTCAGCCATCTGAGTGTTGGCGATTTTAGGGAGTTGCATGATCGCAACACCTGGGGCTTTGTGGTCGGCGGCGGGGTCGATCTGAAAGCGGGTCCGCTGCACTTCACGCCGGGGATTCGCTACACCGGATGGACCTCGCGGCACTTCGATAGCCCCGGCACGCTGCTGCAATCGAACCGCAACGTGGCGGCGGTAATGCTCGGAATCGGATTCTAAACAACTCGGGCGGGACGGCGCGATTTACAATAGGAATTATGCTTAAAACATTCTTCTTATTTTTTGTTGGAATCGCGCCGCTGCTCGCTCAGTCGCCCTTTGGGTTGGGCTTGAAGGCGGGAGTGCCGTTGAACGATGCGCTGTCCGCCGACCCTAGTTCGCCTGTTGCTTACGTCGAAAGCACCCACCGCTACATCATTGGTCCGTTCGTCGAAATCCGCTTGCCTGCGCGATTCTCGGTTGAGGTCGATGCGCTCTACCGGAGCTATGAATACCGCCAGTCACCGGGCGACTTTATTGTGGCACGATCGGTTTCCCCCGGCGCCTGGGAGTTTCCGGTGCTGGCGCGCAAAGCCCTGCTCGGTGGCCCCATCCAGCCTTATATCGAAGGAGGCGTCGCGCTGAGCCACCTGTCAGTGGCGGACGTAGTCGAACTGAACCACCGCAACAACTACGGAATTGTATTGGGCGCGGGAGTCTCTCTGCACCTGGGCTTGTTCCGCATCGCCCCGGAACTGCGCTACAACGGCTGGGCGTTCAAGAATTTCGACAGCCCCTTAGGCTCGCTGCAATCCAACCGCAACCAGGCGGCGTTTTTGGTAGGGATCAGCTTTTAAACGGCGGGGTTTTTCTGGCGGAGAGGGGGGGATTCGAACCCCCGGTAGAGTTTTTGACCCTACGACGGTTTAGCAAACCGCTGCTTTCGACCACTCAGCCACCTCTCCGTTCTTATGGCACCGATTGCAATGCGCTGTGGTCGCTTCCGCCATTATACTGCGATTTCGCTGGTTTACGTTCTACCGCGCGGTTTGCTGAGAGAGACTTCAATGTTTTCGAATGCCGCGCGATAGGTTAGGCGCTGGTCATCGTTTGACCTATGAGGAAATCGCGGTCGTCAGTAGGTGCGCGAACTGCCACCGCGCTAGTGCGGATTAATTACGCTGAGCGGATTCGCGATGCAGCGCGTGTTCAAACTTGGCGGCGGCGGCCGGTGTCTTGAAGCTGCCAGTCAGGATCTCACGGTTGGTCGTGTCATGTCCGTAGAGTTCCCGGTTGGTGTCCCCGTCCGGGCGAAGCGTCGCGCCTTCAAGAGAAATGCCCGCGAACAGGCCGCGTGCGCGGGAGTAGGACAGCATTTCCGCGTGCAACATAGCGTCTGTCTGCGCGCTGGCGTTGCGGCCCACGGGACCCGCTGCAGCCGTGGCTTCTCCGCCGATGGTGAATTTATCGGACAAGAGGTGCTTCATCCCACCGTCGTTCATCACCAGCAGAACGATGTCGGTCTCCGAAGCGCCGATCTGAAAGCCTACACTGCCGCCTTCGACGCGCATCGCCGCCGGAGCACTCCAGCCGGAACCACCCTTCCGGCGGCATACGGCGAAACCACGCCCATACTTCGCGGCGAAAATGAACCCGGCCTTTTTCATTCCGGGAACGACCACCACGCAGTGGGATTTATCGAGAAGATCTTGGGGAATGCCTTTGTCGGCAGCATGCATCATATCGGTCAGCGTATCGGCCGAGGCATCCAGCCGGTCATCGACCTTGATTTCTCTATCCGCCGCGAAAGCGGCGCTGCTCATGGTACCGGCAATTGCCAGAATGGTTACGAAGGTTTTGCGCATCAAAAAACTCCTATTCAGGCTCAATAGAGCACCGGGGCGGCCAATGGCAAAGGGCTTGATAGGAAAGGCTTTGGCGCGTAATTCGCGTCCGGAGGCGTGCCGGATTCGAAGATTTTTTGACCATATTTAGCCGTTTGGCCGCAAGCGGTCACCTCCCCGCATTGCGCGCGCTCAGAGCGGTAGTCGGTTCGCCGGGTATCCACCGACTCCCCTACTGTGCGCTAGACGCTCTCAGGTCGCCCATAGCTCCCGCAGAGGGGTCTAAAAACGAAAATGCCCACCCGAAGGTGAGCATTTCGTGACCTCTGTTTTTCGCAGAGGGATGTACATGGGAGAATCAGATTCGACGGCTTCGCAACCGCCAAAACCTGTGTGTGATTGGATCTTAGGATTTCGCACAAGCGAAGTCAAGTAAAAAAGTCCCAGTCCGAAATACGCTCAGAACCGCCTTAATCCAAAGCCTTTATCGAAAACCACTCCACGGAGCCCATTGTGCAAAACTTGTGGGAAAAGCCCTCCGGCGCTTCGCCATTTTGCGTCTAAGGGCCCGGAATCTTGAGGCTTACTCTTTGCCAGCGGTGGGCTTGGTGTCGATTCCCAGCACAATCATGGCGGGGGTATCTTCTTTCTGCCACATTTTTCTTGACATAATTCGGTAACCCGCGAATCCGAGGCCGCCTACGACGCACAGAGCGAGAACCAGGCCTGCTAGCACGAAGATGTTTAGAATCATCCGCGCAAAGCCCTTGACCTCGCTTTGTGGGGTGGTTTCGTTCACCGTCACGTCGGCTTGATAATTGATTTTTCCAAGGATGCGCTCGGCCGCGTCGGCGTCGGGCGGGTCGAGGGTGGCCACCACCAGCGGCCCGGTGCGTTTTACCACGGCGCCGGGGATTTTCTGGAATTCGACGGCTTGTTCGCGCGCCATGGACGGGGTGGGGTAGTTGAAAACGATTAGATCCAATGGTCCCTTGGGGGTATCGTATTTCCCGAATTGGGCCTCGGCGCCCATGCGGAAACCTGCTACTGAGGGGGGAATTGACGGCTCTACCCGCTGCAGGGACACCGGCCCCAAAATGTAGCGTTCGGAGTTGGCTACCAGCCCGTCTTTAGGCAGAAACGTGGACAACGCCGGGAGCGGCGAGTTCTCGAGTTTAGCCAACTGCGCGTAGAAGGTGGTCAGGCTGGCGGGGTCGGGGTAGTCTCCGGTGAACTGGAAAACGTAGTTCCCGAAAGCGAAAATGATCCCGTCCGAGGTCCGCACAGCCAAGGGCGCAAAATCGGCCGACGCCGCGCCGGGGGGGCGACGGAGCTGGAACAGAGCCAGGGCGCCGGTCGAATCGTGCAGCCGCCAGCCGACTGCCGAAAAGTGGCGCTTGTCGGGAGCGGTGAACTCGGCGGCTTCGGTTTGTTCCAGGCCGTATTCGTCGTAGAGCGGCTGATCCGGGATACCAATGGTCTTGGGAGCGGATTTCTGAAAAGGGCCGATCTGGTCCGGGAAAATCGCGGCTTGGCCGGCTGCCGCAAACAGCAGCAAACCGGCGATGGCGATGACCGGCTTCAGGCTCCGTGGCATTTCTTGTACTTCTTCCCGCTGCCGCAGGGGCAGGGGTCGTTGCGTCCAACGCCCTTGTCTTTGGCGATCACGGGTTTTTGCGTGGTGGTGGAGTCGGCGCCGACGAATTGCAGCGCAGCTAATTCCTTCTCTTTTTTGCGCTGGATGGTGCGCGTCAAATCCATGACGGAAGTCTGCGCGGCTTGTTGCGCGCGGCGGTGGTCTTCGCTGCCGACGCCGACGGCGGCGGGTTCGGGTTCACCCTCCAACTCATCCTCTTCGTCTTCCCACAGCTCGGGGTGGGGAACGTTCTGCGGCGGTCCGCCGCGGCCGTCACCATCGCTGCGCTGCATGAAGAACAGGAAGCGGACGGCTTCGTCCTCGATGCGGTCCATCATGTCCTGGAACAGGACGAAGGATTCCTTCTTGTATTCGATCAGCGGGTCCTTCTGGCCGTAGGCCCGCATGCCGATGCCTTCTTTCAAGTGATCCATCGACAGCAGGTGGTCCTTCCACTGGTTGTCGATGACGTTGAGCATGATTACGCGCTCCATCTCGCGCATCAGCTCGGGGCCGATCAGCTCTTCTTTCTCGGCGTAACGCTTCAGTAACTGATCGTGAATTTCGGCTTCGATTTCGCGGCGGTCGAGTTGCTGCAGTTCCTGGGTGCGGATCTTCACGCCGAACTGGGTGAGGATGTCGGATTCGAGGCTGGTCCAGTCGTAGGTCGACGGGTGCGCTTTTTCCGGGAAGCGCAGGTCGATAAAGCCGGCCACCACGCCTTCGATGATTTCGAGAACATGCGGTTTCTGGTCTTCGCCTTCGAGCAGCTTATTGCGCATGCTGTAGACCGCTTGTCGCTGCTTGTTCATCACGTCGTCGTACTCGAGCACGTGTTTGCGCGAAGCAAAATGCTGGGCTTCGACGGCCTTCTGCGCGGCGGCGATGCGCTTGGTGATCAGACCGCTTTCGATCGGTACGTCCTCTTCCATGCCCAGCTTGAGCATCAGATTCTGCATGCGATGCCCGCCGAAGATGCGCATAAGGTCGTCTTGCAGAGAGAGGTAGAAGCGCGCGCTGCCGGGGTCACCCTGGCGTCCTGCGCGGCCGCGGAGCTGGTTGTCGATACGGCGGGATTCGTGGCGCTCCGTGCCGAGAATGTGCAGGCCGCCGAGTTCCACCACCTCATCGTGTTCTTTTTGGATCTGCGCCTGAATCTGACTAAAGACCGCGTCCCATTCGGGGCGATTTTCGTTATAGACGGCGTCCGGGTCCTTGTTTTCCTTGCGCAGGCGCTCGCGCGTGAGGAAGTCGGCGTTACCGCCAAGCAGGATGTCGGTACCGCGGCCGGCCATGTTGGTCGAAACCACCACCGCGCCTTTACGGCCCGCCTGGGCGACGATGGCGGCTTCACGCTCGTGGTTTTTGGCGTTGAGCACTTCGTGGCGCACGCCCATCTTCTTCAGGATTCCTGAAAGGCGTTCGGATTTTTCGACCGACACCGTGCCGACGAGCACCGGCTGACCCTTTTTGTGCAGCTCCTCGATTTCTTTCGCGGCGTTGCGGAACTTTTCTTCCTCGGTGCGATAAACCACGTCCTGCATTTCAATGCGGCGCAGTGGCTTGTTGGTGGGAATCTGCGTGACTTCGAGCTTGTAGATTTTTTCGAACTCCGCCGCTTCCGTGTCGGCTGTTCCGGTCATGCCAGCCAGCTTTTTGTACATACGGAAGTAGTTCTGAAACGTGATGGTCGCGAGGGTCTGATTCTCACGCTGGATCTTGACGCCCTCTTTGGCTTCGACGGCTTGATGCAAGCCATCGGACCAGCGGCGGCCCGGCATCATGCGGCCCGTGAACTCGTCGACGATGATGACTTCGTCGTCCTTCACCAGGTAATCGCGATCGCGCTGGAACACCACGTGCGCCTTCAAGGCCTGTTGCACGTGATGATTCATTTCCATGTTGGTGGCGTCGTACAGGTTGCTCAGGTTGAGCAAGCGCTCCACCTTCAGGACGCCTTCTTCTGTCAACGCCACGGTGCGGGTTTTTTCTTCCACCGTATAATCGCCGGTGGTCCATTTCTGGCCCGGCTCCTTGCCCTCGATGACTTCGCCGCGGACGAGGCTAGGGATGATGCGGTTGATGCGGTAATACTTGTCGGTCGATTCTTCGCTCGGCCCGGAAATAATCAGGGGTGTGCGCGCTTCGTCGATCAGGATCGAGTCCACCTCATCGACGATGCCAAAGAAGTGTTCGCGCTGCACGCAATCCGACTTGCGAAACTTCATGTTGTCGCGCAGGTAATCGAAGCCGTATTCGTTATTGGTGCCGTAGGTGATGTCGCAGCGGTAATTTTCGTAGCGTTCCTGGTCGCTCAGATCGTGCACGATCACGCCTACCGTCATGCCTAGGCCCCGATAGATCCGGCCCATCCATTCGGAATCGCGCTTGGCGAGATAGTCGTTAACCGTGACGACGTGGACGCCTTTGCCAGCCAGCGCATTGAGGTACACCGGGAGAGTCGCCACCAGCGTCTTGCCTTCGCCGGTTTTCATTTCGGCGATTTTGCCGCGATGTAATACGATGCCGCCGATCAATTGCACGTCGAAATGCCGCATGTTGACGTAGCGGCGTCCAGCTTCGCGCACGGCGGCGAAGGCCGGCACCAGCAAATCGTCGAGCGTGGCGCCTTGCGCCAGTTGCTCGCGGAAGGCAACGGTCTGCGCGGCCAACTCCTCGTTAGTCAGCGCCTGCATCTGCGGTTCTAATTCGTTGATCGCCGCGATCAGAGGCATCATCGCCTTGACGTCGCGCGCGTGCTTGGTGCCGAATACCTTCGCCAGGAAAGTCTCCGGCCCCATATAGAAAACCACTGCCGCAAGGGCGACCACGACAATGCCTAAGATGATAAAGGCTTCCAACATTTGCTGCTCTCCTTCAGTCTAACCGTGATTCTGCTGCAGGGCGACGGGCCGCGGGGAAGGGGAGAGAATTCAGCAGCGCAGTTGAGCGCGGTTGTAGCGCCGCGTGAGGAGGCGGAGGCTCGCTTCGGTGGCCGGAGACCAGACCGCCCTGGCCTGGATCAGAACATGCGGCGTGAAACTTGAAACCGCATCGTGGGACGCCGGACCGGACAGCGAGTGACCGGTTTCGACAGCGAAAGCCGTGGCCAAGGGAACCGCGGCACGCAACAGGCCGGCCAGCGAATCGGCAGGGGCCGGATTGCCAGTAGCCGCAAGATCCGCCCTCAGCGCTGGCGTGAAACTGACCAGCGGCGCCAATAACGCGAGTATGATTCGTCCTAGCCGCACTCTAGCGAAATTCCATCATCAGTTTACCATGGAGAGCCTACTTACAACCCTTAGAGTAGTAGGTACCTAGCCCGCGCACTAGGAACACAAACGCAGTCGTTTGCTAGTTAAGTACCGATGGCTTCGGGGTACCAAACCCGGTTACGCTGAATTGTGATTTTTGGAGGAAAATCAATGATTCAGCCTGCCTTTCCCAAGCAAATTACAACTCGTGCGCGAGGCCGATACAGATCAAGCGCCCGTGCTTTTCGCCCCATGCCACAAAAACCCCGAAAGTGCCGCGTCACGGGGATTGCGGTTCACGGTCGATCTTTGTCGAGTGTTCTTCCCTATCGACTGGCTAATCCTAACTACACCCGTATGCGGGTATGGGAGGCCGTACTGGTGCAACCTGTTCTAAGGGCTTTCTGTTTCTGCCGTTAGTACTGGGTATCTATAGCTCCAGCCGTCCATTGCCCCTAAGCTAGTCATAGCGCACGTTTTGGAGGAAACATGACGCAATCCCTCGATCAAGAATCCACACACCATAAAGGCAGGCGCGGTTTGAGCGTGCACCGTCCTGGCCGCAAGCCCTTTTTACGCTCATCGTACAGCACTCTGCAGCCGAATAATGCCCGCGAACGTGGCTTCAGCCTGATCCTCATCGGCCTGGCGCTTTTCGTCATGATCGGCATGCTGGGATTGGCCATCGACATCGGCAGGATGTTCGTTTACAAAACCGAGTTGCAGGCCTTCGCGGATAATTCCGCGATGGCCGCGATCGCCCAAATGGACGGCACGCAAACCGGCGTGCAGGGAGCCAATGCAACCGCACTGACCGGCCCTGACGGCGCGAGTCTGGCGAACAAGGTCAACTTCGACTCGACGACCATCTCCACCGTCACCACCAGCTACGCCACCAGCTTCAGTGGAACGTACGACAGCTTTGCCACAGCAAGTTCGGCCGCCACCAATAACTACCGTTTTCTCAAAGTCACCGCCTCGTCAAACGTTTCTTTGACTTTCCTTCCGGTGCTGCCGGGAATTTCCAACCTCTATACGGTCTCAGCGTCAGCGGTCGCCGGCCAGCAGGCAACGTCTAACCTGACGAATGGGGGGCTGTTGCCGTTTGCTCCCGACGCACATAACCCGGCCGACACCACCAATTTTGGCTTATTGCCGGGCCAGGAATACTCTCTCAAGTGGAACGGCGGCAACACTGCCAGTTGCCCGGGCGATGTCGGGTGGCCGGTCCCAGGCTCGCCGCCTTCCGAACACGGCTTCGTAGATATCGGGGAAGGCAATAGCAACAGCCGAGTCCGTGACGCGATTATCAGTGGAGGCTATCCCAACGCCAACTCCACCCCTTCATCGATCTCAACCGGGGACACGTTGGGCGGAGTTCCCGGAAACCGCGGCTCCTCCATCTTTGACGCTCTAGATACACGGGCAAGTCAGGATACCGATGACATCTCGATGACATACGCGCAGTACAAGGCGGCTGGCACAGGCAACGGACGCCGCGTGGTTACAGTTGCGATCGGTGGCACCTGGAGTGGAAACGGCAGCAACGCATCCACCCCGATACTGGGCTTCGCTAATTTCTTCCTGTATACCCATTATTCGGGAACCTCCCAAGGGATCTGCGCGACGTATATCGGTCCGGCCAACACCACGGGCTCCAGCTCGGGAGGCACGGATGGGACCAAAATCTACACGAATATTCTCTATCAATAAATGGCAATCATGAAACTCATAGGACGGAAATCGGAACGGGGCAACGCCCTGCTGGAATTCGCCTTGGGCTTTTCCCTCTTGTGGATGTTGTTCTCCGGCGTCTACCAGATTGGCTACGCCTATTACATCTACGACCGGCTGACGGTGGCGACTGCGAACGCCGTCCAGCTTGGCTCCCGGCTGCCCTACGATATGGGCAACCCGAATACCTTCAAGACGACTCTGAAGAATATGGTGTTATACGGGTCCGAAACCGCGGGCACGTACCCAATTGTTCCGAACCTGACCGCCGCCAATGTCAACGTGAACACGAATCTGGATGCAAATTTGATTCCCCGTTACGTCACAGTCAACATTACGGGCTACACCATCAACGCCCTGTTTACGTCCTTCAGCCTCCCTAACAAACCTGGGGCGACCGGGCTGTATTACGGTCAAATCGCTTGTTCGGGATGTTAGGTATGAATCTCAAATTAACTTCGAAGAGCGGGCGGCGTAAAAATCAGAAGGGCGCGAATATACTCGAGTCCGCGCTGGTTCTGCTCACCATAATGGGGATGTTTCTCTTCATCATGGACATGGGGCGCATCCTGCTGATCCAACAGTTCATTACCGAACGCACGCGCGCTACCGTGAGAAACGCCGCGGTCAACAATTGGAACGCCGTCGCCGCGCAAAACTATTTGGTCTATAACTCCACTACGGCGCCCAGTGGAGGCGGGGTCGGGTTCTTGGGGCTGCAGACCTCGAACGTGAGCTACCAAACTGTCGGGACCCTTGGTGCCCCCGACTATATGATCCAAGTGAAGGTTTCTGGTGTCCCGGCCGTCACCTGGATTCCCTACATTGCGAATACCTATACACTCGCGCCCATTACGGCGGCGATGCCTGCACAGAGCCTAGGCGCGACCAACTAGTACTTTTCCTGCAGGCCGCGCGGGTGCTATCTTGGGCTTAGGTTGTTCCCCAAGCTCTTCCAATACGGCGACTTCTTCCTGCCCACGTACGGCGTCCTAGTGGCTCTGGCATTCGTGGCGGGCTTGTGGATCACCAGCAAGCTGGCCCGGCGTGCCGGGATTAACCATGAGTTGGTGGTCAACCTGGTGGTCTACTGCGCCCTGGCGGGATTGTTGGGCGCGAAGCTCCTGATGTTCATCTTCGACTGGGACCATTTCAGCAAGAATCCCGCCGACATGTTCTCGATCGCGACTCTACGTGCCGCCGGAGTTTACCAAGGCGGCCTGATCCTGGCCGTCGCCACCGCGTTTTGGTATGTCCGGCGCCATGGGATGCCGTGGCTGCAGACCTTCGATGTGTTCGCGCCAGGGATTGCCATTGGCCACGCCATCGGCAAGGTGGGCTGCTTTGCGGCCGGCTGCTGCTGGGGCAAGGAATGCGATCTGCCGTGGGCCGTCACCTTCCGTAATCCCGACGCCAATGCGCTCACGGGAGTCCCTCTGCGGGTGTCGCTGCACCCAGCCCAGCTCTACGAGATGGGGGCCGAGGCGCTGCTGTTCGGATTTCTCTATTGGCGCTTTGGGCGCGCGCACCGCCCCGGGACCATCATCGGCCTGTATCTGATACTGAGCTCGGTTTTGCGCTTCGGGATCGAATTCACGCGCTTCCACGAACAGGGGCTGCCCTTTGGATTGCCGTTTTCGATCACCCAATGGATCGCGGTGGTTCTGGCGCTGGCGGGCGGAGCGATTTTGTGGTCGCAAAGATCGCGGGCGCCTAAGGCGATTCCCTCACTCGCGCACTGAAGAATCGGGCGTTTCAGCCGATCTTACTGTTAGTGCTGCGTCCGAACCGTCAAAAAGGCTTCATCCTCATCGCCATGTCGGTGTGCATGTTCCTGTTGCTCGCCGTCGTCGGGATGGCGTTCGATATGGGACGGGTCTACATCGCCCGCAATGAGGCGCAGATCTTCGCGGATGCGGCTGCTATGGCCGCGGCCAAGCAACTGGATGGAACCGCGGCGGGGCTCGACCGCGCGCGTGCGGCTGTCGCTGCCATGCCCAACCGCTGGAATCTTGGGACCGAAAGCTTCACCGGCGTGGTGACGGAATTCAGCACCGACGGACAGCAGTGGGACGCGAAACCGAAGGATGTGGCCGGGCTCCACTTCGCGCGCGTGACGGCGCCGGACAATCACGTCGAGATCATGTTCCTGCGCGCCGTGGGCGGTCCGCAGCAATTTACGGTTCCAGCGCGTGGGGTAGCTTCGACTAAGCCCGTGAGGCTCACCCAATGAAGCGCGAACGCGGCCATGCCATGCTGGAACTCGCCGTCTCGGCGGGCGTGATGGTTTCCTGCCTGGTGGGGACTTTCCAATTCGGCTACACTTTTTACGCCTATAACCAACTGGTGACGGCGGTCGGCAATGGAGCGCGCTATGCCGCTCAGCGGACGTACCGTGCAGCCAGCAATCAGGATGTCGAACGCGGCAACGCGGCCATTCGCAACATGGTGGTTTACGGGGACGCGCAAGCGGCGCCGGGCTCGTCACCGGTGCTGCCCAAGCTGACGCCCGCGCAGGTGGACGTGCGTTGGGAACTGGCGGGCGACGGAGCCCCCGTCAATGTAACAGTGTCGATTCAGGGCTATACGATGGATGCGATTTACCGGTCGTACACCTTCAACGGACGGCCGTCGGTGCAGTTTCCCTACGTCGGCAAGTTCGCTCCCGCGGAGCGTGAGCCATGAGGCGGCGCTCTGAGCGCGGGCAAACCTTGATCGAAGGAGCCTTGGCTCTGCTGGTCTTCTTCTCGCTTTTATTTGCGGTGGTCGATTGCGGACTAGTGCTGGTGAGTCACCAGACGCTGGTCGAACGCGTGCGGTCCGCTGTACGGTGGGGCGTGGTCCGGCCTTGGGATGGCACCGGCGCGCAGGTGGCGAACTTGATTCTCTATGACCAGCCCGACGAACCACGTGCCGCTCGCTCCGGCTATCTCGGGTTGACGCGAGAGAACGTGCAAGTGCGCTATCAGCCGTCTTCCACCGGGCATCCCGACGACGAAATATTGAGCGTCGCCATCGTCAACTATCACTACCGGTTCCTGTCGCCCTGGATCACGCAGACTTTCGTGAACCCGCGCCCCGTGCTGATCACCTCGCCCATGGCGTACAAAGCTCCGCTGTAAGTTATCCTGGCAGTTGGCGAACGTAAAACCTTTTCAACCTTACCGCTACGCCGCGAAAGCCGGCGATCCTGCCAAGCTGATTACGCAGCCTTACGACAAAATCAGTCCGCAGATGCAGGCGCGCTACCTGGCGGCGAGTCCGTACAATTTGGTGCGCGTCATCTTGGGCGAGAAGCGCGACTCTGATGACGCCGCCGACAACGTCTACACCCGCGCGGCCCACTATTTTGAGGACTGGATACGGCAAGGGATTCTCGCGCCGGATCCGGCCCCCGGGTTCTACGCTTATTTCCAAGACTTCGAAGTCCCTGACACTGGGGAGCGCCTGACGCGCCAAGGATTCATCGGACTCGGCAAGGTGGAAGACTACTCGGCCGGCATCGTGTATCGCCACGAGCAGACACTCTCCGGTCCTAAGAAGGATCGTCTCGAAGTGTTGCGCCATACCCGCGCGCATTTTGGACAGATTTTCATGCTGTACCCCGACCGCGAAGGATCGGTCGACCAAGAGCTCGACCAGGCGACGCAAGGCGCACCGCTGATGGACGTGACCGATGAGTATGGCGCGCGGCACCGATTGTGGGCTATCCGCGATGCGACTCGCATCCAAACGCTGATGCAGCCCATGAAATTGCTGATCGCCGACGGGCACCATCGCTACGAGACGGCACTCAACTATCGTAATGAGCACCCGGATGATCCGGCCGCCCAATACGTGATGATGACTTTCGTCAACATGTACTCGCCAGGATTGAAGATTCTGGCTACACATCGCGTGCTGCGACATCTGGAGGGTTTAGATCTGCTATCCAAGGCCACCAGCGAGTGGTCGGTGAAAAAGTTCGCTTCGTTGACGGAGCTCAAGCGCGAACTGAATTCGCCGGCGCCGCAAACGGTTCGGATCGGAGTGGTGACAGCGAGCGAAACGTTGCTTCTGTCGCGCCAGCGTAAAGAAGGCGAACTGGATGTGCCGGTGCTGCATCAGGAGATCCTGGGCAGGTGGCTGGGCATCGGTGAGGAAGCTGTGCGCGAGGAAAGGTACATCCAGTACGTGCGCGGTATGGATGCCGCCGCGTCCGAAGTGCGGGAACGCGGCGCACAGGTGGCGTTTCTGCTGGATCCGACGCCCATCGACGACATGGCGCGGGTGGCTTTCGCGGGCGGCGTGATGCCGCAAAAGTCGACGGACTTCTATCCTAAACTCTTGACCGGCGTGACGATTTACCGCTTGTAGCGCGACAGCAAATAATTCTGGGCAGCATTTGCAGCGTCCGAAGAGGGCGCGATCGCCACCGTCTGCATGTACGCGTGCTTGGCTTCTTCGCGCTTCTTCTTCATGTCGTAAATCTGCCCCGTGCGCAGCCAGGCGTACACGTTGGTATTCAAGTCCACAGCCGTCGGATTGGCGGTGACAGCTTTTAGGTCTTCGAGCGCCAAGTCCAGGTCGTTGTACCAGAACAGAAGATTGCCCCGCGTATAGCGCAACTTCTCGTCCGCCAGCCGCTCATACCCCGGCGTTTTTTCGCGCTTCAGCCGGTCGACGTCGTGGATGACAGCGAGCGCCTTGTCTTTCTCGCCCAAATCGCCATACATTTGCACCAATTCCAAACGCAGCAGGAAGTTTTGCGGAAAGCGTTGGATCAAATCGGAGAGCAGTGGCACGGCTTCCTTGGCGCGGCGCTCGCGGCGGTAGACTGCGCACAGCAGAATCTCGGCGTCGACGCGGTTGGTCTTGCCCAGCTTGGCCACTTGCTTCAGAGTCTCGACACCGCGCTCGCGGTCGCCGCGGAATCCAGCGAAGAATCCCAGCATGCGCCAGGCCGGCGACAGGCTACCGAGTACGTAATCATAGACGCCCTGCGTCAGACGCGCGTCGACAAAATTCGGATCGATGTCGGTGACGCGAGCATGCGTTTTGCGGGAAGCGGTGGCGTCGCGCAAGGCATCGGTATACGCTTTTCGCACTAGAAAATGATAGTTGCCGCGCAGGCCGTAGCTCACGCCCTGGGCATACAGCGCCTGGATATCGTTGGAGTTGGTCTTGAGTTTTGCATCCGCCAGCGCCAGTGCACGGTTGATCGAATCCTGAAATTCCTGTTCGTCCGTTTTGCTGACGTTCAAACCCTGACGGCGCAGGAACGGATTCGATCCGGTCACCAGCTCGCTTTCGAGCGCTCCGGAGCGGAACATTTCGCGATAGAGAATGGTCTGCGCCACGTGATTATAGGCGTCGGGAGAGTTGGGGTTCGCGGCCACCTCCGCGCGAAATACCGCCAATGCTTCCGGAAATTCCAGGTCGTAGAAATGCTGGTATCCGGGTTCCAACTGCGCGAGCGCTGCCACCGGTAGCAGGAGGAACCATGCCAGGAGCCGCGTCATTTGCGAATCTCCATCGCCGCCGAAACGTTGCGCAGCAATCCTTCATATTTCGCGCGCATGACGGCCGTTTCGCGGAAGCGCTCGCGAAATTCCTCCGCCGAAAGCGCGGCTAGTTCCGCAAGCGGCGGCGCTCGATCGTAAACCGGCTGGAACGCCGGATCACTCGTTTCGGGCGCCCGCGCATTCCAGGGGCACACCTCCTGGCAAATGTCGCAACCGAAAACGCGCGATCCAAGCCAAGCCCGCTGTTCCTCCGGGATCGGCCCGCGCAGCTCGATGTTCAAGTAGGAAATGCAGCGGCGCGCGTCGAGCGTCCACTCGTCGCCATCCGGAACTAGCGCTTGCGTAGGACACGCGACGATGCAGCGAGTGCAGCTGCCGCAGCGGTCGGGCGGCGGCGCGTCGGCTTGCAACTCCAGCGTGGTAACGAGTTCGCCCAGAAAAAACCACGAACCTAGCGGCTCATTGATCAGACAGGTGTTACGTCCGATCCACCCGAGTCCCGCTTGCCGTGCGTAACTGCGTTCGAGCAGCGGAGCCGTGTCCACGCAGATCTTCCATTGGTGCGGCTCGACAGCGGCCAGCTTGTGTGCCAACTGCTCCAGCGCCTCGCGCAATACTTCGTGATAATCCCGGCCCCAAGCGTAGCGTGAAAATATGGCGCGACCTTCCTGCTCCGGCGGCGGCGCTTGGTTATACAGCTTCCCCACGCAGATCAAACTGCGCGCTCCCGCCAGTAAATTTCGCGGATCGCTGCGGACGTCAGCACGCCGGTCCGTGAGATACCGCATCTCGCCCGCCATGCCACGCGCCGCCCATTCCTGATAGCGCGCGACGTCGTCTGCAATTGGTTCCGCGCGCGCCACCCCGGCGAGTTCGAAACCACACTCGCGGGCCATGCGTCTGACCGTAGCGGACTCCACGTTCCTATGGTAACGGGTGCTATTCTCGGGTTGAAGGCGACATGAGTCAGGCGGCATGAGTCTGCGGGGAATTGTGAATGCGGTCGGCGGCGCCCTGATCTTTCTCGGCGTGGTGTACGGTTTTCAAAAACCCTGGCGCGAGTACCCGGCCGTCGAATACAACAACTTCCCGCTGCCTCCCGATTACCAGGTGCCTGCCGAGTGGACGTTTGCGCGCCTCATGTTTCCCGGCGGACCGCTGGACGGCTACTATCCGCGATTCCAAGGCGACTACCGCCACGGCCTGTCTTTGTGGACGCAAGACTACCCGCGCGCCGACCGCCATTTAGCGAGAGCCATGCGCCGGCTTACGCGCATCGACGTGCGCTCGGTGGAACAAGTGGTTGCCCTCGACGACGACTACGACGCTTTCAATTTCCCGTGGATCTATGCGGTGCAGGTGGGCGAGTGGGGCCTCACCGAAAAGCAAGGAGCGAAGCTGCGCGAGTACCTACAGCGCGGCGGATTCTTCATGGCGGACGACGTGCACGGCGATGCCGAGTGGGGTGAATTCGCCAAGCGTATCCACTTCGCTTTCCCGGATCGCGAAATCGTCGACCTGGCCGACGACGACCCCTACTTCCACGCTGTGTTCGACATCACGGATCGCCCGCAGGTTCCCGGCGCGGCGCACTTAGGCGAGGGCTGCAAGAATTGCTCCGAAGGCGGCCGCGGCGCGCACTGGCGCGCAATCAAGGACGACAAAGGCCGCATCGTGGTGGCGGTGTCGCACAACTCGGATTTAGGCGATGCCTGGGAGTTCGCTGACTCGCCCTACTATCCGGAAAAGGAAAGCGCGCTAGCCATCCGCATCGCGGTGAACGACGTCATCTACGCGATGACGCACTAGTCCATCAGTCCTTTGCAAACCGCTTGAAGAAACTGTCCGTGTTCCAATGCGGCCGCGCGCTGGCATCGGCCACACGGGTCCCCAGATCCAGCATGAGCCGGTTGTACTTCGCCGCTGCGGCCTTATCCACCGGCTGGTTCAAGTCGTCCGACGGAGCATGATAACGCTCCCGCAGCCAGTCCTTCGCCAGTTTTTCTTCGGGCGAGCCCTTCACGTATCCGAACTTGAACGTCACCGCCGGGACACCCTGCTTGATGAAATTGTATTGATCGCTGCGGATGAAAAGATTGCGCTGCGGCTCGGGATCGGCTTGCACGGTCACCCCGGCCTTCTCCGCCGCCGCGCGAACGTCCGCGCCCAGCGTCGATTCCTCCAGCCCCATGACCTGCAAATATTTCAGTGGGAAGAGCGGCAGGTACATATCCATATTGATATCGGCAACGATGTTCTTGAGTGGCACCGTGGGCGCACTCGTGAAGTATTGCGACCCCAGCAAGCCTTTCTCCTCGCCTGTCACCGCGACAAACAAAATGCTGCGTTTAGGCCGCAGGTTTTCCGACTTGGCGATGTTCGCGATCTCGATCAGCGACGCGATCCCCGAGCCGTCATCCATGGCTCCGTTATAAACTTTGTCGCCGTTGATTGGCGCGCCGACGCCGAGGTGGTCCAGATGGGCGCCAAAAACCACGTACTCATTCTTGAGTGTGGGGTCCGAACCAGGTAAGACACCGATCACGTTCTGCGATTCCACCTCCGACGTCTTCATCCGCTCCGTTGCAAGCAGGCGGATATGCAGGGGAAAACGCGGCAGCGGTTTGGATTGATCCACCAGCGCCAGCAACTCGGCGAATGTGTGGCCGGACGCCGCGAAGAACTGCTCGGCGTGCGCCGGGTTGATCGTGGCGCCGAATTCCTGGCCGGGTGTATCGGAAACAGCTTCCAGTTCCATCGCCGGGTTCAAGCGCGCTAGCGTGGAACGCTCCCACGGGATGTCCATCGCTTTCGGATTCGCAATCGCCACCACTCCAATTGCGCCCGCGTTGTGGATCGCCTTCCAGCGTTCCGAGCGGAACGAATAATGCGAGCGCAAATTTCCCGGGATATCGGACGGCCCTCCCGCGATGTACACCACAATCTTGCCCTTCAAATCCAAGCCCGCGAAGTCGTCGAACTTGTATTCCGGAATCGACAGCCCGTAGCCGCAAAACACCACCTCTGCGTCGACCTTTTCCGCCAGCGCCGCGCGCACGGTTAAGTTGGCGTCCTCGCCCAGCTTCAAAGGCGTCGTCTTGCCGTCGCGTACCATCGCCAAGCTCGAATGCTCTTCGTCAATTTGCGCCACTTTAAATTTGACGGGCTGCAAATAGCCGTTGATGCCGGCAGGCTTGAGACCTGCGCGCTCGAACTCGCTCGCCAGGAATCGCGCGGCGCGGAGATGGCCCGGCGACCCGGTGTTGCGGCCCTCCATATTGTCGTCGGCCAAGACCTGGATGTGAGACCACCAGCGGTCGCCTTCTTTGACGAGATCGGCGGCCGGAACCAGCGTTGCAGAGATGGCGAGCATCCAGATAAAGTGCATATTTTCGAGTATAGACGCGCTTTATGGACGATCGTGAGCGCGATCAGTCACAATAGTTGCTAATGCCGCCGCCCGAGAAATTCCGGATCGCTTTGATCCAAACCAGTTGCGCCCTCGACCCCAACCAGAACCTGGCTAAGACGGAGTGGAAGATCCGCGAAGCCGCGGCGGGGGGAGCGCAGATTGTGTGCCTCCAGGAACTGTTTCGTTCGCAATATTTTTGCCGCGAAGAGAATCATGATCTGTTTGCGTTGGCCGAATCGATTCCCGGCCCGACCACGCACACTCTCGGGAACCTCGCGCGCGAACTGAAGATCGTCATCATTGCGTCGTTGTTCGAGCGCCGCTCGGCCGGTCTGTATCACAACACCGTGGCGGTGCTCGGTACGGACGGAGAGGTCGCGGGCATCTACCGCAAGATGCACATACCCGATGACCCGCTCTATTACGAAAAGTTCTACTTCACGCCGGGCGATCTCGGGTTCCTCAACTTCGACACGCCCTTTGGCCGCATCGGAACATTGATTTGCTGGGATCAATGGTATCCCGAAGGAGCCCGGCTCTCCTCGCTAGGCGGCGCGAACATTTTGTTTTATCCCACCGCCATCGGCTGGCATCCCAGTGAAAAAGCGCAGTACGGCGCTGCGCAACTCGATGCCTGGCAGACGATTCAGCGCTCCCACGCCATCGCCAACGGCATCTACGTGGCGGCCGCGAACCGCGTCGGCTATGAAGGACCGCCCGGCCACGGTATCGAATTCTGGGGCTCTTCGTTCGTGGCCGATCCCTTCGGCCAGGTGATCGCGCAGGCATCGGTGGATCAGGATGAAATTCTGTTTGCCGAATGTGACCCCGCGCGCCAGGAAGAAGTTCGCCAGCACTGGCCCTTCCTGCGCGATCGCCGTATTGATGCGTATGCGCCGATTGTAAATCGATGGCTCGGCATATAGCCAAACCCGGCTACCGCATGCCGGCCGAGTGGGAGCCGCACGCCGCCACTTGGCTCGCCTGGCCGCATGAAGCGTCGGACTGGCCCGGAAAATTCGCGCCCATACCTTGGTTGTACGGGGAAATCGTGCGCCTGCTCGCTCGCGTGGAACGGGTGCGGATTCTGGTTGAGCATGCCGACGCCGAGCACAGCGTCCGCCGCATTCTCAAGAAATGCCATGCGGATTTGAACGCCGTCGACTTCTTCCATCACCCGACCAATCGCAGTTGGACTCGTGACACCTGCCCGCTCTTCGTCAAGAACCCGGTGGGTGAAATCGCCGTCACCGATTGGAAATTCAATGGCTGGGCCAAGTATCCGAATTACGCCGCCGACGATGCGGTCCCGCGCTTTATCGCTAAAAAGCTGAAGCTGCCGCGCTACGAGCCCGGATTGGTACTCGAAGGCGGCAGCATCGATGTGAACGGGGCGGGGAAGTTGCTGACTACCGAAGAGTGCCTGCTCTCCGACGTCCAGGCGCGCAACCCCGGGCTATCGCGCGCCGGGATTGAGCGCGCCCTCGCGGACTATTTAGGCGCCAGCGAAGTGATCTGGCTCGGCCGCGGCATTGCAGGCGACGATACTCACGGTCACATCGACGACATCGCGCGCTTTACTGCGCCCGACACCGTCGTCGCCGTAATTGAGCCCGATAAATCCAGCGCCAATCACGAGCCGCTCAAAGAAAATCTGGCGCGTCTGCGAAAGCGTCGCGACCTGCGCGTGGTCACGCTGCCGTGTCCCGAGCCGGTGTACTTCGCGGGACAACTTCTCCCGGCGAGCTACGCCAATTTCTACATCGCTAACCGTGTGGTTCTCGCGCCCACCTTCGGAGACCCGCAGGATCGTGTCGCCCTCAACACCCTGGCGCGCGTGTTCCCGGAGCGTCAAGTGATCGGTATTCCGTGCCGCGATCTGGTTCTCGGCCTGGGAACGCTGCACTGCATGACGCAACAGCAGCCCGCCTAGATTCCGGCGACGGTGCTCCGCCGTTCCAGCAGCACTACGTCACGCCAGCGCCCGTCCATGCTTCCGATCCGCTCGCGCGTCCCCACCACGCGGAATCCAAAGCGGCGGCATAGTTCCAGACTCGCAGTGTTTTCTGGAAAAACGCCCGACTGTAGCATCCAGACGCCTTCTCGCTCGGAAGCGTCGACCAGCGCCTTCAAAAGCGCCGTGCCGATCCCGCGTCCGCGCGCCCGCTGCGCCACGTAAATGCTGAACTCGGCGACCCCGGCGTAAACTCGACGGCTCGATACCGGGCTGAGCGCGGTCCAGCCGAGGACCTCGCCGCCGATCCGCGCCACCAGGCGGCAGCACGGCAAATGCCCTTGGTCCCAGGCTTGCCAATCCGGCGCGGACTGCTCAAAGGTAGCGTTTCGAGTGGCGATGCCTTCCACGTAAATGCCGCGCACTGCGTCCCAATCCTGCGGGAGCATTGCCTCGACGAGCAGAGCGGGTTCCTAGAAAATGAAATTCAATCCGCCGCGCAGCGAGCGTGGGGAATTGGTGAGGACGCTATGCGTGCCGGCTCCACCCAAGGGCAGATACCCCTGCGCGAGCAAGTTGCGCAATTCGGCGGAAGCTTCCATGCGCCAGGGCATTCCGCTGATGGGCAGAGGCTGGCTGATATACAGATTGACGCCGATGTCTTGGTTCACGTCCTGCGTGACAAACAAGTGCGCCGGCATCAGTACGCGGAAGTCAGTCCACCCGTAGTTCGCGGCAAAGCGCGTGCCCGCGCGCGGCACTGTTCCCGCCACGCGAACCGTAACCCAGGCGCGCTGCCCTTGGCCGATTCCCGCCCGCAACGCTCCGGAATCCACATAGGATTGATCGCCGCCCGCAGCCGTCAAAACACCCGTGCGGCCCGCCGCCACCGCGACTTCTGCATGGTCGCCCAGCATCTGTTTGACGCCCGCGGTGAAACCAGTGCGATGGTAGGAGCCAATATTAAAGATGCTGCTCCGCGAACTCAGATCCGGCAGCAAATCGGCCGCTGGCAGGAAATCCGCGGGCGCCGACAGCATGAAAGCCGCGTTCGAAACCGTTTCCTCATAGGCCCCTAACGAATAGGTCCGGCTGCCCGCGACGCGATCGTAGCCGATCTCCAGGTTCTGCGTCCGCTCCACCGTCACGTGCGAGTCAGAGAGCGAAATCGTAGGCATCAGCGCCAGCGCCGCCAAGTCCTGCTGCAGTTCGCCGGATTTCTGGCCGTCGCGCGCCAGCAGTTCCGTGGGTTGTCCGCCGGAGGTGAACGCCACCCGCACGCGCCCCTGGTTGCCCGCGTCGAACGTCGCACGCACGAACGGACTCGCGTAATTGATGCGGTCCAAATAGGAAACCGATTGGAAATCGAAACCGTAATCCAGATACAGGTTGTCGGATAACTCAGCCTTATCGAGGAACGCCAGCGACATCGTGCGTAGAGCCGGCGCGTTGTCCGAACCCATCACAATGCCCGAACCCGAGCGCTGCGCCAGGTACACCTGCCGCATGGTCACCACCACTTCGGGGCTCGATCCGTCAATAGTTGCCCGCGAAAAGCTGGTGCGGATTCCCGCGCCCGGCAATCCCGTACTTCCGGCGTAACTCACGTTGCCGCTCAACTGCACGCGCGAGGAATTGGCCAGCGAAGTGGCGATCGCGAAGGCCGTTCCTAGGTCCTGTTGCGATCCCCTGGCGAAAGACTGCCCGTCGCCCGCGGAAAGCGCCAACACCCCAGTGGTATTGCTAAAGCGCGCGGACGCGGATTCGGACGTTGAAGTTGCCCGTGGCCCCAGCTCCGGAAGAAAGCGCAACACGGGCCGGGTCGCTTGCGAAGTGCGCAGAACCCACTTCCAGTCGTCGGTCATCAATGTGCCGGGCGCCGCCGGCGTGCTAGTCACTCCAATGGAGCTGAATACGCCGGTAAGATTGATATCCAGGCGATTTTCCGAACTCGGAAGCACCGCAATGTTGCGCCGCTCGGCCGGCACGAAGCTGGCCAGAATGACGCGGATCGAATACAGGTCAGGAGCCAGCGCGTCGAACACGAAACGGCCCTGCTCATTACTTAGGCCCTTGCGCACCAATTCGTCGTAGCGGTTATAGAGAAGTACCGTGGCGCCCATCTGCGCGACGCCCGATGCGTTTTTGACTTGCCCCAGGATTTCGCCGGATAGAGGGTTTAACGACGCAGCGGGGGCACTGACGCTAGCCACGCCCAACAAAAGGCCGGCTGCGATCCACAACGTAGTGGGTGCGGTGGTCCGCTGGTTCATGTTCCATTCCCTTGGCCGGTTACCCTGGCCGGCCGACAACCACTGCCTATGTTACCGCAAACGGTCATGTCACCGTAAACGTCGCCGACGGCGTCAACGTCTGGTTACGCCTCTTGTCGACTACCTTTATTTTAA
>Ga0207707_10001235_pt1 | contig 23989 bp, 19 predicted proteins | sample KBSC83BmetaG_FD_184336 | JGI IMG/M metagenome (GOLD analysis project Ga0207707, IMG submission 184336) | Corn rhizosphere microbial communities from Kellogg Biological Station, Michigan, USA - KBS C8-3B metaG (SPAdes) (version 2) | ecosystem: Host-associated > Plants > Roots > Rhizosphere ... | reverse complement strand
TGGACTCCAACGTAGCTGCGCCTGCCTGCGCCCGTTACATCAAATACCGGATCTCATCTGCAGCTGACCGAGCGCACGTACGTATGCGAAGCCGCGCGTTCAGTTGTTGAACGCGCGAAGTCTAGATGTGACATTATGGTGTGTCAACGCGAGTCCCCCGCGAAGTGTCTCACGGATTGCGCATGCCAGGTGCTGAACGGAGTAGATCGGCAACGACGGGGCCTTCGGTACGTTTGCGTGGGCTGTCGCGAAGCATCATGAAGAGCAAGAGATCTGGGGCGCTCTGGGCAGGGTTTTGGCTATTTGCCGGGCTACTGAGCGCACTGCAGGCAACGACTGCCTTTGCACGTGGCGTCAGTCCGTACCTGCCTCTCAACCTCGAACCGGAAATCGAACGGCAGATCGAGCGTGTGCTCATTCTGGCAGACAAGCCCGTGATGACGCGGCCGATCGCGGCGGCCACCGTACTCGACGCCCTGCCAAAAGCGTGCAAAGTCGATGCACAGCTGTGCGAACGCGTGGGCAGGTACCTTGCCCGCTACACCCACGATACCGGCCTCACCGACCTCAGCGCCGAAATATCCGCGGCGAACGGCGCAGATGTAACGCTCCCGGAGCGTTACGGGATGCACAATCGCAGCGTCTGGAACGCCTCCTTACAGGGATACATTCAGCCGAGCGACTACCTTTTGGTGAACCTCGGGGGGGTCGCCTACGACGGCGAACAGAACCCGACCGGCTCGATGCTCAGCCTGGGGTTCAGCAAGGCGCAGCTGGATATCGGCTACAAGCCGCACTGGTTTTCGCCCATGAGCGACAGCAGCATGCTGATGAGCAGCGAAGCGCCGACGATGCCTTCAGTGTCGCTGTCCAACTACGAGCCACTGACTCGGCTGGGGCTGCAGTATGAATTCTTCATCGCGCGCATGACCCGGGCGGATCACATTGTGTTCGGCGATGGCTATACGGCAGGCAACCCGCGGATTGCGGGATTCCACCTAGCCATCGAGCCCGCCGGCGGCTGGTCCTTCGCTCTCAATCGAGTCCTGCAATACGGCGGCGGCGCACGCGGCGGGAGCTCGATTTCTGACCTCTTCAATGCTTTCGTGAACCCCTCAGGGTCCCAAAGCGCAGCGGCGGGGTCCGCCCAGAATGCCGCCAACCAGGAGGCATCCGTCACTAGCAGCCTGCTCTTTCCCGGGAAGGTCCCCTTTACTGTCTATGTGGAGTACGCCGGTGAGGATACCTCGCACGGCAAGAACTACCTGCTAGGCAATTCCGCGTTGTCGATGGGCATCCACTTTCCACGCCTATGGCGACACTTCGACCTCACTCTCGAGGCTTCTGAGCTTCAGAATGCTTGGTACATTAACGGGATCTGGCAGGACGGGATGATCAACGACAGCCGCGTCGTGGGTGCCTGGTTCGGCGACCAGCGGGTATATAACGACGGAATCGGGGCGCAGAGTCAGATGGTGCGCCTGGGTTGGGACGGGGCGCCATTCGGCGGCATCTTCGAGCTGCGTTACCGCACTCTGCAGAACCAGGACTATGGTCCGTATACCTACCACCGCTTCCGTGACTTGACGCTCGGCTACTCGCGACCGTGGAGAGAGTACACCGTCGGTGTGGAGCTGGAAGGAGGCCAAGACGTCTTCGGAGCAAGTTTCTCGCGCGTATCGGGCTTCATGCGCTTCAACCCGGACGCAGGGCTTCCCTCCATGATCGCCGACTCTCTCCAAGGGAGCTCCTACGGGGATGAAACCAACCGCGGTGAGCTATTCGTCTCCGCCGGCGCGACTGAATATCGCGTGACGACCGATCTCACCCTCGGTGTGCTGAGAACCACGACCGCGAGCACCACATCACCACACTTCGAGATTGGTGCACGCCGTGCACTGACAGAGCATCAGGATCTAGGTACACGCGTCGAGTTTGAAAATATAAGCGGACACAGCCTCATCGGCGTGCGGCTTCTCGATTACCGGTGGCGTTTCAACAACCCACTCGCCCTGAACGCTTATCTGGGCGCGGCGCGCTACGCCCTCGAGACGCCCGCATATGGTTTCTATTACGGGCTAGGAGTGCAGTACCGGAACGTGATCCCCGGGTGGGATGTTGGGGTCGATGTGCGCTACGCCGACAGTATTGCGCGCGACCACCTGCTGCCCAGCGATCCGCCCAATGTCGGCCAGCGCAACGACTCGTTTTATGACGTATGGGCAGCTATTTTCACGATCAGCCGCAAGTTCTGACCCCGCAGCCCGCGCGCACGTGCTATGTGGATCCACAAGCAAACACGCTGATGCGCTGCACGTTTCGTTCAGGCATCCTGACCGGTCTTGCTCAAGTCCGTGAGCAGCACATTCTCCTGAGTACGCCCTTGAATCGCATAGCCCAGGCTGAGGCACAACTGAAGTGCTTCGGTTTCTTGGGGCGCCTCGAGAATGATGGCACGAGGACGATGGCTATTAGCAAGATAAGGCCTGAGTACCTTGAACTCCATGCCCTCGATATCGATCTTCATTACATCCGCTCGCGGCACCAACTCGACGAGCGGCCGGCAGGGCACCCGGATCGCTGCATCCGAAGCAACTAAGAACGATGACCCGCCCATGTTCTGCGAACGCTGAACCGTAAGAGACAGTTCTTCGGCACGATCGGAAGCGCCACAGTGGATGGCTTCAATCGCAAAACTGTTCATGCGGATATTCTGCGTGAGCACAGCGTACGCTTCGGGATTGGCCTCGATCGCTGTCACCCGGGCTCCGAGTTGCGCCGCCATCAAGGAATACGCGCCAAGGTAGGCTCCAACATCTGCAAAGCGATCCCCAGGGCGGATGAGACTACGGAGCCAGCGGAACTCGGTTCGATTGTACAGCTGTGGGTAAAACAGAATTCCGCCGTCCACGGCTTCGGCAGGGTTCAATCGCATACGGATGCCCCAGGCTGTCGTGACGACGGCCACACGTGGTTTTCTCAGGTAGACCGGCTTCAACACGCGATTGATCACGGCCGTGGCATGAGGAAGAGGAGGCAAGCATCGGCCAATCGCGCGCAGTAAAGCCAGTTCAATGTCCATTGTGCCTCCTCCGGAGGAGAATCCTAGCACGTGCCAGCCAAACACGCGCTCCTCAGGATTCGTGCTCGCGGAAGAGTAAGGTCCTATCGCGACCCGCTCCGACTCTCGGCGCTCACTCTCTCCACTTCGCGACGGTTCCAAGCAACTTCGCGACCGGCGGGCTCGCCGGGTGCCCGCCCGCTGGGTCCTGCACCGCCGGAATCAGTTGTTCCGCGAGCTTCTTCCCCAGCTCCACGCCCCACTGATCGAACGCGTTGATGCCCCAGAAGACACTCTGGGTCAGCACTTTATGCTCATAGAGCGCGATCAGCTTGCCGAGCGTCGTCGGATCGAGCCGCTCGAACAGCACCACAGTGCTCGGTCGACTCCCGTGGTGAATCTTGTGCGGGATCAGCGCCTCGATCCGCTCGGGCGGCAATCCCTGACGCTCCAGGTCCGCCCGGACGGTCTCCGCGGACTGTCCCGTCATGAAGGCCTCTGCCTGCGCCAAACAGCTCGCAATGGCCAGGTTCTGATGGTCCTGGCGCCCGCAGGAGGACTTTGCCGGCAGCAGGAAGTCCAGGGCCGCACGCCGGGTCCCCTGGTGCAGCAGCTGGAAGAATGAATGCTGCGCATTGTTTCCAGGCTCACCCCAGATGACCGCTGATGTCTCACAGCCAGTCGGCTTGCCGTCGAGCGTCACGGACTTGCCGTTGCTCTCCATCTCCAGCTGCTGAAGATACGCGGGGAAGCGTTTGAGGCGATCATCGTACGGCAACACCGCCACCGTGGGCAGGTGCATGAAGTTGATGTTCCAGACCCCCAGCAGCCCCATCAGCGCCGGCAGATTCTCCTGCCAGGGCGCCGTGCGGAAGTGCTGATCCATCTCGTGGCCGCCCGCGAGCAGGGCCAGGAAGTTTTCCTTGCCGATCGCGACGGCCAGCGACACCCCAATCGAGGACCACAGCGAGTAGCGGCCTCCGACCCAGTCCCACATCTCGAAGCGGTAGTCGGGATGGACGCCGAACTCGTCCATCGCCTTGTGATTGACTGAGACGGCGGCGAAGTGCTCGCGCACCGCCTGTTCACCGAGCTTGCCCTTCAGCCACGCGCGCGCGGTGCGAGCGTTCGTCAACGTCTCCAGAGTGACAAAGGTCTTGGACGAGACGATGAACAGAGTGGTCGCCGGGTCCGCCGACTCCAGCAGATCGATGAGATGACAGCCATCGATATTGGAGACGAACTCGCACACCGGCGAGTCCGCCGTGTAGTTGTGCAGAGCGAGCACCGCCATGGCGGGGCCCAGGTCGGAGCCGCCGATGCCGATGTTGATGACGAGCTTGAAGGGCTTCTTGGTGCTGCCGACGATCGTGCCGCCGCGGACTTTCTCGGCAAAGTCCAGCATCCGGGCCCGCTCGCGCATCACGATACGCTCGATCTCCGCGCCGCCGATGCCTGCTCCCGGCGGCTGACGCAAGGCAACGTGCAGGACCGAGCGCCCTTCCGTAGTGTTGATTTTGTCTCCGCGAAACATCGCCTGGATACGCTCGCGCAGCCCGAGGGCGTCGGCGGCCTCCGTGAGCTTCGCCATCACGACCTCGTCGATACGCTGGCGCGAATAGTCCATCAGCAGACCGACTGCCTGGCGCGAGAATCTCTCGAAACGTCCCGGGTCGCGCGCGAACAGCTCATGCGTGGGACAGGCGCTCATGCGCTCTGCCTGTGCGGCGAGATCCACCCAGGCCGGGATGCGCGGACCGGAAAGCAGCGCTGAGTTCATCACGGATTACTCACGGTAGAAGGCGGTGATCGTATCGACGACGTATTGTAGTTGTGTTTCGGTCAACTCCGGATAGATCGGGAGCGCGAGCGTTTCCGCTGCGGCACGCTCGGACTGGGCGAAATCCCCCGCTTTATGACCCACGTAGGCAAAGCAGGCTTGCAGGTGCAGAGGCACGGGATAGTAGATCTCCGTACCGATCCCGGCCGCGCTCAGGTACTCGCGCAGCGCATCGCGATCGCGTACGCGCAGGACGTATTGGTTGTAGATGTGGCGAAATCCCAGCGCTGCGTACGGCGTCTCCAGTGCCTCGCCGAGCTTCGCCCGGCCGAAGGCACTGTTATAGAACGCGGCGTTGCGCTGGCGGCCCGCGCTCCACTCATCCAGATGCTTCAGCTTGACATTGAGCACTGCCGCCTGCAGCTCATCGATGCGGAAATTCCCGCCGATGAACGCGTGGTAGTACTTCGGCTTACCGCCGTGCACGCGCAGGATTTCCATCCGCGCCGCGAGCGCCGCGTCATTGGTGACGCACATGCCCGCATCGCCGAAGGCGCCGAGATTCTTCGTGGGAAAGAACGACAGGCAGCCGACGTCCCCGTAGCTGCAGGCGCGGTTGTGATCGTCGTCTTCCGCGCCAATGGCCTGCGCGGCATCCTCTATGACTTTGAGGCCGTAGCGGCGCGCGATGTCCAAAAGTGGCAGCATGTCCGCGACCTGCCCGTACAGATGCACGGGCATGATCGCCTTGATCCGGCCGCCCGTGTTGCGGTTGATCAGCTGGTTGCCGCGCCGCTCGCAGTGCTTCTCGATGAAGGACTCCACGGTGGCGGGCGAGAGATTGAAGCTGACAGGATCGATATCGCAGAACAGCGGGCGCGCCCCTGCACGCGCGATCGTGCCGGCAGTGGCAAAGAACGTGAAGGGGCTGGTGACGACTTCATCGCCGTGCCCGATCTCCAGCGCCATCAGCGCCAGTAGCAGCGCATCCGTGCCAGAAGACACGCCGACGCCATAGCGGCACTGGCTATAGGCAGCGACGCTCGCCTCGAGCTCCTTCACGGCAGGACCCAGGATGAACCACTGGCTGGCGCAGACCTTGGCGATGACCGCCTGGATTTCCGCCTCGAGCGGCTGGTACTGGGGTTTCAGATCGAGCAGGGGCACCTGCATACGCGGCTGAGGCGGAGGCTTCGGCACGTCGGACCTATGGGTGGTAAGACAGCGCCGCTAGTCTATCAGGGGAAGCCCCCAGAGAGCCTGGACCTAGGCGTTAGCGCCGTAGGCCGCGCCGCGCTATTCGGCGAGGAAGTTCAGATGACTGCGCGTTTGCGTCCCGCTGGATCGCTGCGCCACCTGTGCAATGGTTAGGCAGCACGGAGAAAACTCACGGGCTCAGCGCTTGTACCCGTAGTACTCCATGAACCAGTCAACGAAGCGCCGCACGCCGACTTCCACCGGGGTGGCCGGCCGGTAGCCGACGTCGCGCTCCAGATCGGTAATGTCGGCGGAGGTCTCGGGCACATCCCCGAGCTGCAGCGGTAAAAAGTTCTTCGTGGCCTTCCGGCCCAGACACTCCTCCAGCACCTCGATATATCGCATCAAGGGCACCGGCGAGCTGTTGCCGATATTGTAGATGCGATACGGCGCGTTGCTGGTGGAAGGATCCGGTGCGTTACTGTTCCATTTGGGGTCGGGCTGCGCGACGCGCTCGGAGGCGCGCACCACGCCCTCGGCGATGTCGTCGACGAAGGTGAAGTCGCGCTTGTGATTGCCGTTGTTGAACACATCGATCGGCTGACCTTCGAGGATCTTGCGGGTGAACATGAACAGCGCCATGTCCGGCCGGCCCCACGGGCCGTACACCGTAAAGAAACGCAGTCCCGTCGTGGGCAGCTTGAACAGGGAAGAATAGTTGTGCGCCATCAGCTCGTTCGCCCGCTTGGTCGAGGCGTACAGCGACAGCGGGTGATCGGCGATGTTGTGCACTGAGAACGGCATGTTGGTGTTGGCGCCGTAGACCGAGCTGGTCGAGGCGTACACCAGATGCTGCACACCATTGTGGCGGCAGCCTTCCAGCACGTTGAGCGTTCCGGTGACGTTGCTGTGGATGTAGGCGTGGGGAACTTCCAGCGAGTAGCGCACGCCCGCCTGGGCGGCGAGGTGTACGACGCGATCGAACTTCTCTTTTGCGAACAGCTCGCGCATGCCGGCATCGTCGGCGAGATCCAGCTTGACGAAGCGGAACCCGGGCAACTTCTGCAGTTGCGCGAGCCGGGCCTGCTTCAGGGTCACGTCGTAATACTCGTTGAGGTTGTCCAGGCCGACGACCTCGTGCCCCCGGTTGAGCAGCCGCTGGGTCGTGTGGAAGCCGATGAAGCCGGCGGCGCCGGTGAGGAGGTATTTCATAGCCGCCCGTCCACCTCAGAGGCCGGGAACACGTGCTTGATGTCGTACACGACGTGGTTCTTCTTGCAGAGCTTGCGAACGCCCTCCGCGCCCAGCTCGGCAAATTCCCTGTGGGCCACCGCTACCACGACGGCGTCATAGGTCCGTGGCGTGAGGGTGCGGATTGGCCGCAAGCCATATTCGTGCTTGCACTCCGACCCGTCGGCCCAGGGATCGTAGACGTCTACATTGGCTCCATACTTCTGCAACTCGCGCACCACGTCAACCACCTTGGAGTTGCGGATGTCGGGGCAGTTTTCCTTGAAGGTCATGCCCAGCACCAGGGCACGACTCCCCTTCACGTGGATGCGCCGGTCGTTCATCAGCTGCGTGATCTGCTGCGCCACGTACAGCCCCATGTTGTCGTTCAGGCGGCGCCCTGCGAGGATCATCTCCGGGTGATAGCCGATCTCCTGCGCCTTGTGCGTCAGATAGTACGGATCGACGCCGATGCAGTGGCCGCCCACCAGGCCGGGAGTGAACTTGAGGAAGTTCCACTTGCTGCCGGCGGCCTTCAGCACTTCCTCCGTATCGATCCCGAGGCGGTTGAAGATGAGCGCCAGCTCGTTGATCAGCGCTATGTTCACATCGCGCTGGGTATTCTCGATGACCTTGGCAGCTTCAGCGACCTTGATGCTGGAGGCGCGGTGGGTGCCCGCACGGATGATCGCGCTGTAGAGCTTGTCCACGAATTCGGCGATTTCGGGGGTCGAGCCGGAGGTCACTTTCTTGATGCTCGTCAGCCGGTGCTCCTTGTCGCCGGGGTTGATGCGCTCGGGACTGTAGCCGGCAAAGAAGTCTCGATTGAACTTCAGCCCCGACTCGCGCTCGAGGATCGGAACGCAGATCTCTTCCGTGCATCCCGGGTAGACGGTGGACTCGTAGATGACGATGTCGCCCCGCTTCAGCACCTTGCCGACGCTCTCGCTGGCAAGCTGCAGCGGAGTCAGATCCGGGCGCTTGTACTCGTCGATGGGAGTCGGGACCGTGACGATGAATACGCGACAGCGCTTCAGATCACTGAGATCGGAGGTGAAGCGCAGGCGTGTCGCAGCCTTCAACTCCGCGCGCGTCGTCTCCAGCGTGACGTCCTTGCCAGCTTCCAGCTCAGCGATGCGGGTTTTCTTGACATCGAAGCCGACCGTATCGAAGTGCTTGCCGAATTCCACCGCGAGCGGCAGGCCGACGTAGCCGAGACCGACTATGCCAAGACGACAATTACGCAAGCTGAGCACCAGCATCTCCAGTGTTTAGGGTTCCGCGCCGTCGGTGAATTCTGGGCATCAGGCCCGCGACGCATTCTTTTCGACCAGGGCGGGGCCGGGTTGCCACAGGCAGCGGCCGCCGCTCGCCTTGGCAATGATGCCCAACATCAATTCGTGTGCCTGCAGCTCTTCTTCGGACGCCACCACGACACGCAGCGGCACCAGCGGACGCACCAGGGCGCGCACCAGCCCGGCACCATCGGAGCTGCGCAGGGCCGGAGCGTCTCCGAGCGCCAGCGCGGCCTGTCCACCGGTCATCGCCAGGTAGACGTCGGCCAGGATCTGGGCGTCCAGCAGCGCGCCGTGCAGCTCGCGGCGCGAATTGTCGATGCCGTAGCGCTTGCAGAGCGCGTCCAGGTTGTTTCTCTGCCCCGGATGCAGATCGCGAGCCAGCGCGAGGGTGTCCAGCACAGTGCACAGGGACGCGACGGTCTGCGCGCTCCCGCCGGCGGACAGACGCAGCAGCTCGTGATCCAGGAAGGCGACATCGAAGGCAGCGTTGTGGATCACGAGCTCGGCGCCCGAGATGAAGGCCAGCAGCTCCTGCGCTATCTCCGCGAATCGAGGCCGGCCCTCGAGATCGGCGCGCTTGATGCCGTGAACATCTTCCGCGCCCTGCTCGATGTCCCGGTCCGGATTGATATAGCGGTGGAACGTGCGTCCGGTGACGCGCCGGTGCAGAACCTCCACGCAGCCGATCTCGATGATGCGATGTCCCAGCTCGGGCTCGAGGCCCGTCGTCTCGGTGTCGAGGATGATCTGCCGCATGATGATGAAGTTTAACCCAAGACAGCGGCGCGCTCAGGCGCCGGTCAGGGCGTCGATCGCTTCGTTGGCCAGGCGATCCACGCGCTCGTTGCCGGGGACGCCCGAGTGCCCCTTCACCCAGTGCCACTCGATTTTGTGTTGCGCCGCCAATCGATCCAGCTCCTCCCACAGATCCTGGTTCTTCACGGGTTTGCGGTCCGCGGTCTTCCAGCCGCGTGACTTCCACGAAGACACCCATTCCGTGATGCCGCGCCGAACATACTCTGAATCCGTGAACACTTTCGCCTCGACGGGACGCTTGAGCGCTTCCAGCGCGCGGATCACCGCGGTGAGCTCCATTCGGTTGTTCGTCGTGTGCTCTTCAGCACCTGCGAGCTCTTTCTCGCGCTCCCCGAAGCTCAATAACGCGGCCCAACCGCCCGGGCCCGGATTGCCCCGGCAAGCGCCATCGGTGTAGATCACAACGACAGTCACGCTTGCGAGTTCCCCAACAGCGCGCGCGCAGCGCGTGTCTGAGGCGCCCGGGGCTGACGGCGCACCACCGTTTGACTCATGTCTGTGTCTGCGAGCGGGTCGTCGGCTTGACGAGCCCCCCGACGACGGCGGGCTTCTGCCGGAGGCGGGGACGGATGGGGGTCAACGTGTAGATGCGCTTGCGCGCCTTGAGCAGGTACGCGCTGCCGGGCAATGGATGTGTGAACCCTCGGCGCAGCATCCTGCCGCTGCTCCCGTCGCTCCCCGGGCCCGAGCCCCACGGGCTGCAATACAGATACCTCCGCGTGGCGACGATCTCGTATCCGAGCAGGACGAGCCAATCACGTACACGCCGCTCAGGGAGGATCCGGCGGAGACTGGGTGGAAATCCAGTACGGCTCGCCCGCGCGCGCATGCCCCAGAGGCTCCAGGGACGGAACCCGAGCACGAGCAGATTCCCCTCTCCCACCAGTACGCGGTCCACCTCGCGCACGATCGCGTACGGGTCCGCCGCAAATTCCAGCGTGTGCGGCAATAGAACGGCGTCGATCGAATCGCTGCTGACAGGCAATTGCGAGGGTCGGCCAACGATGTCGGCCCCGGAGGCCAGTCCGGGCGCGGCGACTATTGTCTGGCTGCGTGTACGGCTGCAGGCGAGCAATTCCCGCGCGCCGCCCCATGCGCCGATTTGCAGTAATTCCCAGCCAAAAACGTCCTCGAGCGCCTCCCCGAGCAGCTCCGATTCCGCCGCCAGCAGAGCCCGCCCGAGCGTGCCCTGCCACCAGGCACTCAGTGCGGCGTCTCGGTCAAGAATGCGCGAACTGCGAACTGGCACGATAAGGGACTGGCAATAGTGTGAAGTTACCGGTTAAATTTCGGGGCTCGAACCAGTAGCGTCGAATATGAGGGGCCCGCATTCCTAGCCACACCCTGCCATAGAGCAGGTCGGGGCTGACGGCGCGGGTGAAGTTAGCACGCCGTTACAGCAGGCTAAAGGGTCGCGGGAACGTCTCTCCTGACCCCCTGGCTGGCTGCAACCGTTACGCCGACCTTGCTCGGGGGCGTAACTTGCTGCGGCAATGGAATAAGGGTACGGAACTTGGCGACGGAATTGATTCGGCGGACACGCATTTTCGTCCTCTTCCTGGCGACTGCGGCGCTCGCCGCGTGCGCGCACGCCCCGCCCGCTGTCGATCATCCCCTGGCCGTGGCCGTTTCCCCCGCTGACGCCGTACCTCCGGCGGCTCCGAGCAGCACCTACCCGGTTCCCCCTGTCCCACCGGCGGCACAGTCTCCCGCGGCGCAACCGCCGCCGACCGCCACTGAGCCGCCCGCCGCCGAGCAGCCCAGCCCGATGGCCGGAATCACCCCCGCTCAGTACACCGACCTGTTCGATCGGATGCGGGCCGGATTCAAGCTCGACCCTACGATGAACTCCGCGGTCGAGCAGCAGCTGCACTGGTTCGTCAACAACCCCGATTACCTGGAGCGCTCCTTCGCGCGCTCCGAGCTGTACCTCTACCATATCGTCACGGAGCTCGAATCCCGCGGTATGCCGCTGGAGATTGCGCTATTGCCGATCGTCGAGAGCGCCTTCGAGCCGTACGCCTACTCCCGCGCACGGGCCTCGGGCCTGTGGCAGTTCATTCCGGACACCGGCTCGCGCTTTGGCCTGAAGCAGGACTGGTGGTATGACGGCCGGCGCGACGTCGTCGAAAGCACGCGTGCGGCGCTCGACTACCTCCAATCGCTGCATGACGAGTTCAATGGCGACTGGCTGCTCGCGATCGCGGCGTACAACTGCGGCGAAGCGGCCATCGAGCGCGCGGTGGAAGAGAACCAGGCCTCTGGCAAGCCGATCGACTTCTGGAGCCTGCGGCTCCCGAAGGAGACCCGGGCCTACGTGCCGAAGCTGCTGGCCATGAAGCGCCTGGTTGCCGATCCGGAGAGCCTCGGCCTGGTCATCAGCCACATTCCGAATCAGCCCTATTTCACGCGCGTCGATACGCACGGTCAGATCGACATGAAGGTGGCCGCGAAGATTGCCGGCGTCACCCCCGAAGAAGTCTACGAGCTGAACCCCGCCTACCACCGCTGGGCGACGGACCCTTCCGGTCCCTACTGGCTGCTGCTGCCTGTCGATGGCGCCCAGGCGTTCATGCAGAACATCGGACAGCTCTCCGATGACGAGCGCATGCAGACCATGCACTACACGGTGAAGCACGGCGATTCGGTTGCCTCCGTTGCACGCCGCTTCAAGACGACCGTCAACGTGGTCCGCGAATTGAACGACGTGCCCTCCGGTGCACTCACCGTAGGCACTGACCTGCGTGTCCCCGCAGCTCGCACGGAATTGCCACCGAAGGTCGTGCTCGCTGCAGCGCGCGTCGATGGCCGAATGCGCGCCTCGCGACGTCCGCATGTTCGCTTCGTTCGCGCCGGCGCCGGCGATTCGCTCTGGGCCATCGCTCGCCGCTCGGGCATGGACGTCAAGACCCTCGCATCGCTGAACGGCATGCAGCCGGGCGACACGCTCAAGGCCGGACAACGGATCAGACTGTCCACCCGTGCGCGCTCCAAGAGCAGCAGCGAGCCCACCGCGCGCCGCGTCACCTACATCGTCCGAGTCGGCGATACGCTCACGCAGATTGCCAAGCTTTTCCAGGTATCGGTCTCGCAGATCCTCGCCTGGAACGGCATGGCCTCGCACAACATCGTGCCGGGCCAGAAGCTCACCATCCGAGTCGCTAGCCGCCACGGTTGAGCGGCCGCCGAAGCGCTGCGGCCAGCGCCAGCCGGTCGGAGCCCGATCGCCTCGAGGTGAGTGCGCCGAGCTCCCCGACCTTCGCTACACTTCGCCCTTGGAGTGCAGTTGGAGGTCCTCATCGATGGGAATTCTTGCCGGCAAGCGCGCCTTCATCGTTGGCGTCGCGACAGACCGTTCGATTGCGTGGGGCATCGCCAAGGCCATGCATCGTGAGGGCGCCGAGCTCGCCTTCTCCTACCCCAACGACAGGATGAAAGAGCGGGTCGTGCCGCTCGCCCAGTCCCTGGGCTCGAACCTGACCCTGCCGCTGGATGTCACCCTCGATGAGCAGATCGATGGCGCGTTCGATCTGCTGAAGCGCGAATGGGGACAGCTGGACATCGTGGTGCACGCCGTCGCCTTCGCGCCAGGTGAGGCGCTCAAGGGCAGCTTCTCTGCGAACACGAGCCGCGAGGCCTTCCGCATCGCTCACGACGTCTCCAGTTACAGCTTCACCGCCCTTGCCCGTGGCGCACAGCCTCTGATGGCGCAGCGCCAGGGAGCGTTGCTGACCTTGTCCTATCTCGGCGCCGAGCGGTCCATTCCGAGCTACAACGTCATGGGGCTGGCCAAGGCGAGCCTCGAGGCCAATGTGCGCTTCCTGGCCGCCGATCTGGGACCCGGCGGGACGCGCGTCAATGCCATTTCGGCGGGGCCGATCAAGACGCTCGCGGCGGCGGGGATCGGCGGGTTCCGGAAGATGCTCGGCCACGTGGCCCAGGTCGCGCCGCTGCGGCGCAACGTCACCCTCGATGACGTCGGCAATGCCGCAGCGTTTTTGTGCTCGGATATGGCCGCGGGCATCACTGGGGAGATCCTGTACGTCGACGGCGGGTTCAATACGGTCGGGATGACGTTCGATCAGGAGGCTGAATAAGTCACAACCGGCGTCGCAACGGGCGGCGTCACGACGGCCGCGATGCATGTGGGGCAGCCCCTGAACCGGAACCGCGGACCTGGGCACTGACGTTACAGGCCGGGAACCCAATGAGCGCGCCCATTCCTTCTCTACACACCGTCGAAGACGCCCTGCGAAGGATCACGGAGACCTTCGCTGCTGAGCTGGCGAACCCGGGGATCACAACACCCCCGTGGCAGCCCTCGGAATGGCGGCTCGCCCGTGCGGTAGCGGCGATGCATGGCGTGTCCCCTCTGCTGGCCGGCGTGCTGCGTTGGCAGAAGGCTCCCGAGGACTGGACGGGGTTTATTGCGGACCAGAAAGCTCATACGGCGGCTCGCGTCAAGCGCATGCGCGACCTGTTGTCGAGGCTCGATGCCGAGCTGCGCAAGGAAGGAATCGCGCTGGTCGCCCTGAAGGGAGCGGCGTTGCACCCGCTCGGTCTCTACAGATCGGACGAGCGGCCGATGTCCGACATAGACGTGCTCGCGCGGGCGCAGGACGTGGAGCGCACCGCACTGCTGCTGGGTCGATTGGGATTCCAACGAACGATGGTCACCGCGCGCCATCTGGTCTTCGAGCCCCAGGAGCGGCACACCCCGGCGGAACTGGGCGAGCACCGCGCGAACGACATCAAGATCGAGCTGCACGAGAGAATTTCTGAAGCACTGCCGGTCGACCCTGTCGACATCACTGACCTCGTCTTCCCGCGCGATCCGCACGCCGGGATCAATGGTTATTCATCGATAGCGGCGTTGATGACGCACCTGCTGCTGCACACGGCGGGCGCCATGACTGGCCGGGGCGCGCGCCTGCTTCATCTGAACGACATCTCGCTGGTCGCGGCGCGCATGAGTGCCAGCGACTGGACCGAGGTGCTCGAGCGACCCGGGGCACAGCGGCCGACGTGGTGGGCCTTTCCGCCGCTGCAGCTCACGACCCGGTACTTCTCGTGCATCCCGCAGCGCGCCCTGGACAACGCCGAGAGAGGGTGCCCACGACGCCTGGCGAGCGCGTACAAGAGTCGGACGTTGTCCGACGTGTCCTATACGTATCCCTGGATCGACGCCTTCCCGGGGATGGAATGGGCCCGCTCCCCCGGCACGAAGCTGAGGTACGCGCTGCACAAGATCAGGCCCGACCCCGAACAGTTGGCGATCCGGGCCGCCCTGCTGCGCTCGGAGCCCAGGCACGCGCAAAGTGAATGGGCCCGGCTCTCCCAGTTCCGGCGCATCCTGCGATGGCTGACATCCAGCCCGGAGAGAGTGGAAACCCTCGCGGCCGTTCGGGCCGCCTTCGAGCAGTCGCGCTAGCGGCTGGCGCCGCGGCCGCTGCGGGCCGACACGCACCGCGGTCGCCGGCACCACGGGCGGCAATCAATCCAGCGCGGCGACGTTCTTCTTGACGCTGGCGTTACGCCGGACTTCGTCGATGTAACCCATGACGGCCTGCTCGCCCAGGCGGGCGGCGGCCTGCTGACGATAGGCCTTCTCGGCCTGCACGTTCTGATCGCCGGGCTTGGCGCGGATGTTGGTGAGGGCGTAGATGGCCGCGCCGCCGGTCGTCAGTTTGACAGTGCGATAGACCGTCTTGCCGTTGGCGGGCTTCGGCGCCGAGAACACGGAGCTGAGGATCTGCCCCGGAATCCCGGTCTCGGTACGGCTGATGTACTTCGCGGGCTCCGCGGTCACGCCGAGGTCCTTGGTCACGGTATCGAATGAGGCTCCCGCGTCGAGCTTTGCCGTCGCTTCATCCGCCGCCTTCACTGCCGCTTGGGTGCCCGCCTGCTTACGCAGATCGGCGACGATGCCGTCGTGAACTTCCGCCAGCGGCTTGAGAGCCGGCTGCTTGCGGTCGAGCACCTTGAAGATGATCAGCCGATCCTCACCGGCGAGCACCGGGCCACCGAGCTTGCCGATGCCGACAGGCGAGTCGCCGAACACCAGGTCCTGCAGCGGCTGCACACCGGCCAGCGCGCCGCCACCGGCGCCGCGCAGGAACTGCGGGACATCGCCGGTCGTGAGCTTGTATTCCTTCGCGAGCGCATCGAAGTTGGCGTCCGGCTCCTGCAGCTTGGTCTGCAACTGCTCCTGGATTTCCCCGAAACGGTCGCCGGCGCGATTGCGCTTCAAATCCGCCTCCAGCTCCGGGCGGACTTCCTGGAAAGTCTTGACCTTCGCCGGCTGGATCTCCTCCAGCTTGATGATGTGGTAGCCGAAGCGGGTCTTCACCGGGCCGACGATCTGCCCCGGCATCATGCTGAACAGCGCATCCGCAAAGGGCTTCTCCAGGGCGTCCCTGGTGACGAAGCCGAGCTCGCCGCCCTGATCGGCGGAGCCGGTGTCCTTGGAGTACTGCTTCGCCAGCTGCCCGAAGTCCTTGCCCGCTTTCGCATCCGCGAGCACCTGCTGCGCCTGTTTGAGGGCGGCGGCATCGTCTTTCGGATCGGTGACGGCAATCAGGATGTGCTGCGCGCGGCGCTGCTCGGGATTGACGTACTTGCTCTTGTTCTTCTCGTAGTCGGCTTTCAGATCCTCATCGCTGATGGTCATCTGCGCCGCCACCTGCTCCAGGCGCAGCTCGCCGTACTGCAGGTGAGCCATCTCGGGCGTCATGAAGTCCTTGGTGTGCGCCTTGTAGTAAGCCTCGACGGTGGCGTCGTCGATCTTCGCAACGGCCGCGAACTTGTCCGCCGGCAGCAAGGCGTAACGCACCTCGCGCTGCTCGTCCTCGAGCGCGCGCATCCGCTGCACCTCCGGCGTGGTGACGAAGTCGGAGATCGCGATCGCGTCCTCGAGCTGCTCGCGCTGCAGGGACTCGCGCATCTGCGCTTCGAACGTGTCGATGGAGATCCCCGCCTGCTGCAGCGCGAATTTCGCGGCCTCCGGGGAATACTGGCCGGCGATCTGGAATGCGGGGATGCCGTGGATCGCCTTGATGATGTCCGCCTCGCTGACCCGGTACCCCAGGTCGTGCGAGCGCTGCGACAGGAGCAGGTCGCGCACCATCTGCTCGAGCATCTGATCCTGGAATACCGCCTTCTCCTGCGCAGGGATGTCGCCGCCGAAGCGCTGTTGCAACTGGCTCTGCTGGCGCGTCCACGCCTGCCGCGCCGTCTCCACGCTGATTTCTGCGCCGCCCGCCTTGGCGGCATAGTCAGGCGCGCCGAAGCTCAGGTTGACGATCCCGTAGGCGCCCCAGGCGGCGAAGATGACCGCCAGCGCTCCCAGTACGATGTAGGTGAGCCACTTCTGTGACTCCAGGATGTCGCGGATACCTTGCAGCATTGGATGGGCTCGTGAATCGTGGCGCGGCGCTCGAGCGCGGTGCCCCCGGGATCGCCCGCGCTGCCCTAACCTATTGAATTACATAGGTAAGCAGCTGCCGCCGACCGGATACCCCCCGCGCGAACGGCGAATGATAGCAATTCCGGAGGAATCGGCGGGAAGCGGAGCGTCGCCAACGGGACTGTCGCCCAAACGGGATCAGATGAAGCTCAGCCCGCCGTTGACGGGAATCGTCTGGCCCGTGAGGTATCCGTCGCGAACCAGCAGCATGACGACCTGCGCCACCTCCTCCGGTTCCGCGAAGCGCCCCAGCGGTATCCGCGCCGCCACATTGGCCGCTTTCAGGGGCTCGGCCATTTCCGTGTCGACGGGACCCGGGGCGACCGCGTTGACGGTAATCCCATCGGGCGCAAGCCGGGCCGCATAGCCTCGTGTCAGGCCTTCCAGGCCCGCCTTGGAGGCGTTGTAGTGAACGCCGACGATGCCCGCACCACGCGCGGCCAGAGAGGACATGTTGATGATTCGGCCCCAGCGCCGCTGGCGCATTCCGCGCAGCACCGCCTGCGTGCACAGAAATGCAGACTTCAGGTTGACCGCCAGCATGCGGTCGAATTGCGCCTCGGTGATCGCGTCGATGTCGACGATACTCGCCATGCCTGCGTTGTTGACGAGCACGTCGATCGCGCCCAGGCGGGAGTTGACCTCGGCAATCATCGCCTGAACCTCGTCGTTGATGGAGACGTCGGCGCGTACTGCGATCGCGCGGCCGCCGGCCCGCTCGATCTCGGCAACGACATCTGCCGCCTCGTTCTCGCGTTTCCTGTAGTTGACGGCGATGGCTGCGCCTTCCGTGGCGAGAGCAAGTGAGATGGCGCGACCGATTCCGCGGGAGCCGCCTGTCACCAGGGCGACACGGTCTTTCAAAATCTCTGGCATGGGGACTCCGTGTTGGGGCGAGCTTCAGGCGTAGGTATACGCTTCCTCGCGCTCGCGTACTTCGACAGCCGCCGCCGGGCTGGGTTTACGTCGCGGGGGCTCACTTGAATGGGTCCCGCCGCCCTGAAGCTTGCTGACCTCCACCGCCACCAGGGGCAGCGGTACTCCGAGGTGCAGCGCGAGGTCCTCCATGGGTACTGCGCTTTGCTCGAAGTAATCCTCGGGAAAGGGTGCCATCAGGTAGTTCATGATCCGACGTTGCAGCGAGGTGCGGCTCCCCCAGTCCAGCTCCTCGCTCAGCTCCATACTGTCGGTCGCTCGCTCGACAGCGAGCGAAACCTTGTTCGCGATGGCCACCAGGGACTCGCTCGCGGCCCGCAGGCCCCGGCCCAGCTCGACGGTGCCGCCCTGCACGGGTACCCCAAACACGTCCCTGGGCTCGCTCCAGGAGAAGTAATCGCCGGCAGTGGATGCCCAGCCGGTAGCCCGCAGCGCTGCAGCGTCTGCGCGCACTTCTCTGTCGAGCCACCACTCGAGGGGTTGCCGCGACAACAGGCGCCAGGTCTCGGATAACACGGGCAGCTGCAGGCGCACACTGTCGCTGTCGTGTGCACCGATGCGCAGCCAGGAGGAGAGCATCTCGACGTCCGGAAGGCTTGTGAAGCCGGGCGACGCCATCTCCCTCTTCTCGATCGCTGCCTCGACGAGGGGGCCGTCGAGCGAGCCCTCCCCTCGGGCATACAGCAGCACGGCGGCCACGAGTGCCAGCTCATTGCACACGCGGCCCTCCACAACCCGATCGAGCGTCGCCTCGGAGATCCCACCCGGACGCGCCAGGCGCTCGATCAGCGATCTGTCCAGACTCAACTGCGGGTCGTCCCACTCGAACAGCTCGCCCGCCACGAGTGAGTATCGGCTGCGGCGCAGATCCAGGCGGTTGGTCCCGGAACGACGCGACGGATCGATTTCCAGAAGCGCCACCAGGGAACGCCGCGAGCGCGTCGGCAAGGGTCGCAGGAGGATCGGAAAGGATTCGAGCTCGGACGGCCCGAAAACCCCCAGAGCGCCGGACTCATCCGGCGGCACGCGGGCGAGCGCCGTCGCGATCGACCCGGAGGGTATGCGATCGTATTCCAGTGCACCCTGGCGGCTCTCCACGCTGCCGGCCCACAAGAGCGACTCGATATTCTCCAGCGATGCCCGCCGGCCACTGATGTAGACCCGGACCGCGCTTTGGGGCCACAGGTACCCCCGAACCGAGGCGCCGTGGCTCGCGGTCCTCAATCGCTCGAGCCAAGCGAAGGAGGCAGGATCGGGATGCGGGACGTCGCGGATCTCGAGGGTCCGCTCTGCCATGCCCGGCTCGAGAGTCACTCCTTCCTCGCGGGGCTCCCGGGAGCCGACCCAGTGAACGATCGAGTAATGCCCCGGCGCGAGAGCCAGAGACAGTTCTCCGGTGCCACGTGCGCTTTCCGGCGCGCCCTCGAGCGGGTCGACCACCACGATCTGCGTCGCAGGATTGACGGCGAACACGCGAAGAACGACTCGTTCGTTGGCAGTTGGCATCCGCTGCTCCTAAAACAGCGTGAACGGCTTGGGGCAGTAGATCTCAGGCACCTGATCCTGTCCCTTCGCGCGCAGTCGAGTAACGCGCGCATGTAGGAACAGCTCGAGCGACTCGCCCGTGATGCGTTTCTTCCCATCGGCGGCCTGCCCTCGCAAGCCCTGCATCAGGGCCCTCGAGAAAACGCCTCGGTATCGGCCACCGAAGATCCCTTCATAGGCCAGGCGAGAATGCTCGCACGCAAACGCATACAGGATCTGTGTGTCGTACGGGCCGCGAGGCAGCTTCAGGCCATACGGGAGAGCCTGCTCGCTGGAGATCGACCTGCAGCCGTCCACGAACAACACGATCTCGCGAAACAGGCCCGACTTTCTGATCAGATAGGCGGCGTGGGTGATCGGAAAGGAGGCGATGACACCCGGTGGCCGTGCTTCGGCGGTCACGACATCGACGTCGATCGTGCCGCTCGCTTCGCAGTGTCCCGCCGAGAACAGGTACAGCCGGCGGCCGCCGGGCGGGTCGAGCGCGCCCCGCGGATACAGCAAACGGCTCAGCGCCGACTTGATGTTACCTTCGTTGGGATAGGGGCCGGTCCGACTCGAGGACCACACGACCGAGTGCACCTGTTTCGCGGGCACTCCCGCGTCATCGACCAGCCATTGTGCAAAATCCCGACAATCGAAGGGCGGCCCCCTGAGCCTTTGATAGTTGCTCTCCGGATCGTATTGCGCCACGCCCACGACCAGCGCGTGATCGTCCGGTTGGCTCTGCCCCTTCATCGGATGCCGTCCTTGATGATACTGGCGAGGCTCGCCAGGGTTGGCTTGTCCAGATCGAACCCGCCGTGACGCATGGCATCGCACAGCCGTGCCGGAGGAAGGGTCGCGGGCGCCCAGTTCAAAGCCGGCCGCAGAAACTCGCACACGGAGGCGATCTGCGGCCGCGCGTACGGTTTACGCCCGCTGTAATAGCGTTGCATCCCGATCAACGGCTCATCGGCATGCTCCTCGAGAATGCCGCTGACCAGATACAACAGCGAGGCGTTGTAGAGATGACGGACTTCCCAATAGCCGCGCTCCCGATCATCCGAGAGATTGAATACGCGCAGCGCCGCAAGGCAGCGCCGCGCGGCGGGCAGCCCGAGTCGAAACCGCTCGAACGTGCAGGCCGGTGCCAACAGAACGCAACTCGCCTGGAACTGTTTTTGGGCGGCCGCGAGCCGCTGAAGCAGCTCGACGATGAAAATGGAGCCCGCACTGTGGCCGACCAGCGTCACGGTCTTCTCCGGCGTCCACCAGCCGAGCAGCTCCTGCACGAACGCCGCTCCCGGGGAGGTTCGCGGAGGCCCGTGGAAAGCCTCGACGGTGTTGTTTTTCATCGCGTTCCAGACTGCCCGGCCGACGTTGGCCGCATAGAATGCCCGCAGGACCTCCTCGACTACCGTCGTGTACAGGCCATGGTGCGTGCGCTTCACGTAACGCGTCACGACCCTGCGTGCGGCGGAGATCACCCGCTTGATGAGGAAGGGTGCGAAAACCAGGGCGCGCGCGCCCCGGGTGCTGCGTGGGAAAGCCTCGGAGAGAACTTCCGGCGACATCAGAGTGCGCTTGTGAGTAACGGACCTCGCTCCGCGCGCGCGCCCGCCGGATCTGGGCGCCAGCTCCGCGAAACGCCTTTGAAGCGAGCCATCCGCCTCCAACGCCTCGTACGCCACAGCCTCCTGTTGTGGCGTCAGATCGCGCGGCTCAATGTCGGGGGCGGGCTGAGAGGCCTTCTTCCGCAGGCTCGCTGCGGTCTCATTGGGGGGAAAACGGGGCGGCCGGGGGGCCCCACCGCGCCGCTCACCGGCCACTGCCGTGGGTATGTCGGTCGCTGCCCAGAGCACCACAGAGCGAACCCGGGACACAATGGTCCAGAACACAGCCTCGCTCGCTATGGCGGGCAGATTCTTGCGCAGCGTCGTGCCCAGATCGGTATTCCAGACGAAGAACAGGGACTGCACGCCCTCTGCGGCATAGGCGCGTCCGAAGCGGACAGCGCTCTGGTGTGCCGCTTCCCGGCCGACGAGGCCTCCGTGGAAGTGAACGACCAGCCCCTGGGTGCCGTCCTCGCGCAACTGGTCAAAGAACCGCTTCAGTTCCGTTCGATCCGTCTGCGCGAACCGACCCTTCTCGATATCGATAAATCGATAGCCGTTGCGGTGCGTCATGGCCCCTTCTCCGCAGGCCTAGCATATCCGAGTGTTTTACCGCGCCGACAGCTCGACTGCACGCACGTTCAGGCGCGCGCTACCGAAGCGCTCTGACCAGGCGGTGAACCCACGCGTCGGTCCACGCCACTGCAACTCATCGAGAGTCGTAAACAGTGGGGCATCGGTCCGCAAGGTCGCGAGCTTCTTGAACAGCAGAGCGAGCTCGCGGCGCTCCCCGAGCACCTCGGCAGGAAAGTCCTCGATCCGGCCGTAGCGTGTCAGCAGGCTGGCGGCACCCTTCGGGCCGATGCCGGCGATGCCCGGATAGCCGTCCGCGCTGTCACCGACCAGCGCGAGGTAGTCCGGAATCAACTCGGGGTCGACTCCGAACTTCGCACGCACGCCGGCGGCGTCGCGGATCGCCTTGCTCTTACGGTCGACCTGCACGATGCGGTCTGCCTGAATGCACTGCGCGAGGTCTTTGTCCGGCGTCCAGATGCACACCTTCTGAGCGCGCTCGTCCCTGGAAGCCAACCAGGCGGCGGACGCCAAACCGTCATCGGCCTCGAGCTCGATCATGGGCCAGACGGCGACACCCATCGCCGCCAGGGCGTCCTCCAGCGGATGAAACTGTGCCCACAGCGCCGGATCGATTCCGTCGCCGGTCTTGTACCCGGCCCAAAGCTCGTTACGAAAAGACTCGATGACATGATCGGTCGCCACACCCAGGTGCGTGGCGCCCTCCTCGAGCATCTGCAGGACGGTGCCGAGCACTCCGGCGACGGCTGCGTAGGGCTTGTCCTGTCCCTTGTTGAATCGGCGCAGGCCATAGAAATGGCGAAACAGCTCGTAGGTGCCGTCGATGAGATGGATGATCACGCGAGTCGGGGTGTCCGGGCCGGGGGAGAGCGCATTCTAGAGACTTCGCGGGGGAGCGGCCTGAAGGGATTCAAATGGTTGATTCGGAAAGAGATTCGTCCGCGCGATGGTTTGCCCGCACCGTCCAACGCGACCAAACCTCGTTTGAGCGCATCTGAGGTAACGCAGTGCAGCCTTCGGAGTAGATAGTGGAGGGAACCGCACCGTGTCGCGCGAGGTCCATTCCTGCGTGACCGCGGTTCGGGGAGGGGTGAACGCGCGCATGCTTCAGCCGACGAACGAACAAGGGGGCGAAACCCTCGCTGACGAAGCAGCGTCGTCTGTGCCGCGCTCGATCCGGGGCACGTCTGCGACCGACGTCGAGATCGCGCCACAGGGAGCCAACCGAAAGCGGATCATCCTCATCGGGGTAGCCGCCCTCGCACTCATCGCAGCGATTCTGGCGGTACGGGCATGGATGACCTCCGGGGTCGGTATCCCGCGCGACAGGGTGAGGATTGCCGAGGTCACCCGCGGCATGTTCATCCGGGATGTCGCGGCGGAAGGCACCGTCGTCGCCGCCAACAGCCCTACTTTGTACGCGGTCGCCAACGGCACTGTGACGTTCGTCTCCCGCGCCGGCGACCGGGTGGCCAAGGGCCAGGTGCTCGGCACGCTCGACAGCCCCGCGCTCGTCAACGAGTACCACCAGGAACAGGCGACGCTCGACAGTCTGAATGTCGAGCTCGGGCGCCAGGACATCGAGGATCGGCGCCAGCAGCTGAAGGACCAGGAGGACATCGACCAGGCCGCCGTGCAGATCGAGGCGGCGAAGCGTGAGTTCAAACGCGCCGAAACCGCTCGCAAGGATGGAATCATCCCTGAGCGGGACTACGCGAAGGCGCGCGACGACGTACAGAGCGCACAGTTTGCCTTTGATCACGCCAGCGCGAACGCGAAGCTCGAGACCGAGAGCCTGCGGTTCGAGGAGAGAACCAAGCACCTGGAGCGCGACCGCCAGAAGCTCATCGTGGCTAACCTGGCCCGCAAGGTGGCGGACCTGAGCATCCGCTCTCCCGTGGATGGAATGGTGGGGAGCCTTGCGGTCAATCAGAAAACCACGGTGGCCGAGAATGCCGCGTTGCTCACGGTGGTCGATCTGTCTGCGCTGGAGATCGAGTTTCGAGTGCCAGAGTCGTACGCGACCGAGATTGCTCCCGACATGAACGGTGAGATCGCTTATGGCGGGAAGACTTATCCAGGACGCGTCACCACGGTATCCCCGGAGGTGAAGGACAACGAGGTGGCCGGGCGGCTCAAGTTCGTGGACAGCGCCCCGGCAGGGCTGCGTCAGAACCAGCGTGTGAACGTACGCATCGTCATGGATTCGCGCAAGGACGTCGTCAAAGTGGAACGCGGTGCATTTGTCGACGCCGGCGGCACGGTCTACGTCGTCGAGGGCCCCATGGCTCGGCGGCGTACCGCGCGTCTGGGGGCGATGAGTGTGGGCGAAGTGGAGATCCTCTCCGGTGTCTCCCCCGGCGAGCAGATCGTCATTTCCAGCCTGAGTGATTTCAACAACGCGCCCGAAGTGCGCCTTGGTAACTAGGGGATTGACGTGATCCAGATGCAGAGTGTCTCCAAGGTGTTCCG